>Ga0308002_1000006_pt1 | contig 107390 bp, 104 predicted proteins | sample Neamet34_FD_203148 | JGI IMG/M metagenome (GOLD analysis project Ga0308002, IMG submission 203148) | Marine microbial communities from water near the shore, Antarctic Ocean - #34 | ecosystem: Environmental > Aquatic > Marine > Unclassified | place: Southern Ocean | collected 2014-06-06
TATATCCCTTGTTTTACTGCATATACTCTATAAGACATAACACCTCCAGTATAGAATGAAGAATCTACTATAGTCATTGTAGAAGAGAAACCATCTGGTGCAATTTGTGCAACTATACCGTAATCCGCTCCATCATCAGAAGACCATACTTGATAGTAATCAATATCCGGTGTTGATGATTGGTTGAAAGATATTTCTATTGTTTCACCTACTATTGAATTACTTATAGTTAAAGGTGGTGTTGGAGGAACTCTTCCTACAAGATTATCTACATAAGATTTACTTGCAGCATCTGTACTTGCTGATACGGTATCTATTCCTTGAATACGTCCTGTACCAGATAAAATAATACTTCCATTCCCAACAGTTATACCATTGGTAACAGACATGGTATTACCAACACTAATACTTCCTGTTATTGAACCACCAGTAAGTGGTAAAAATCTACCATCTATATCAACTGTAATAGCTGATAAACCACTTCTATTTAATGTTAGTATTCCATTACCTGTATTAAATGAAACTGAAGATACATAGTTATTTGTTGAACTAGTACCTGCTCCAATATATGATCTAAGAGTTGATCCTGTAACATACTTTATGACCCCATTATCTGACATCAAAAACCTATCAGTATCAGAACCAATATTTGCTATATCAGATATTGTTACTGATCCCTGTATATTTTGAGAAGATAAAAACTGTATTGCCATAATATTGTATATATTTTGCTAAGATAATTAATAATAAAAGAGGGAGTCAAAGAATTATACTTTAAATCCCTCTTTTATTAGATATCATTTTTTATCTTACTTTCATAAGGTTGCAAATTAATGAACCTGCAAGTTGAGTTTTTGTACATGAAAATGTTACATCTCCATTAGAAGCACATTCTACAGCCATAAATTGCTGAGTACCTTTTTCATATGTATACACCTGAACAATTTTAGGTGATGTACCTAAACCATGTTGAGCTGCTGTTATAGTCCATGTAGCAGTATCTGTTGATGGAAGTCTATCTGAGAAAGACTGTTTATCCAAATGTTCCTTTAATGTTCTAGGGACAACTGCATCACTTGCATTTGTTCCTGCATCTACTTCTGCTTGAGTTGCTATTTTAATTCCACCTAAAATTGATGTTGTTGCTGTAGGTAAACTATATATTGAATTTGTCCAAGGAACATTCACAACTAGTTTTTTTGCAGCACTATACTGAACACTATATGTTCTATTAGTGGTTGTACTAGTTGATACGGGAGCACTTGGGTTTGAACCATTTACATTGGCGCTAAACACACTACCCGTTAATACAATACCATCACCAGCAGTATATGTGTTATTTACTCCTGTTATAACTATTTGATTACCGCTTACAGCAGTAGTAACACTACCATTACCTTTAATTTTAAATGATGTATTTGCACCAACTGCTGTTTGAGATCCTGTATCACCAGTGATTGTTTTAAATACATCTTGTATTACATTGGGTGCAAGATTTGTTATAGTTCCTGTACCTCCAGCATATGTAACTCCTATTTCACCACCAGTTCCTTTTACATTACCAATACCAACTGTTGTTCCTGTAGCTAAATCTGTATCAGATTGTACTATAATAAAAGAAGCTTCTGTAGCTGCTCCTGCTCCTGCATTAGCTTGTACAATAACCGAATCACCAGGTGTTAATGGTGTTGCTGGATTTCCAAAAAAGTTACCTGCCTTAGTAACTACATAGTAATCACCAATTGCCACCGGTACATTTGTGTATAGATCACCACCTGAACCATTTGCTAAGATACCCGTTGCAGCATTAAAACCACCTTTGAATTCTAGTAAACCTGTAACTGCAGCTTGTACAAATGCAGTTGTAGCTATTTTTGTAGAACTATCTCCTGAAGCAGGAGTTTGAACATAACCATAACCATTGCTATCTCTACCAATAAGTCTATCTGCTGTTGCAGTTGTTGTTCCTAGAACATTAACTGTTAATCTATCTGTACTACTTGCTACTGTTGATACATATGAACCACCTGCTATGTCAACTGTATTACCATTTGCTATAGTTTGATTTGATCCACTATCACCTGATAAAATCCAAGAAGACATTGTTCCTGTACCACCTGTATATGCAATTGTTACACCACCTGCAGAACTAGTTGTAGATATATTACTACCACCTAATATATTTATAGCACCATTATTTGGTATTGAGGTAGAAGCACCTGCTGAACCAGAAAGTGAAATACTATTAAAAGGTAATGTATTTGTAATAGTTAATTTACCCGTTGCTGATGCAACAGTGGATATACCATTACCTTGTAAAAAGGAAGCTGTAGAACCACTTGTAATAACTTGACCAGCACCACTTGAACCTGCTAATGTCCATCTACCTGAAGCAAGTGTTGGAAAACTAACCAAATCACCTTGACCATTTATATATTGACCCGCTGTTCCTTGAGGTGTAATACTTATAGATGCTGAACCAGTTGGATTACCAACGGATCCTTTTAATGCATCACCTGTAATTGCAATAGCAACATTAGTTACTGTACCAATTGCAGAATCTGTAGCGTTTATGGTGAGCTCTGTTGCACTTGTTCTAACCACGGATACATTTGTACCACCTGTAATAGTTACGTTATCTTGTGTACCGTCACTACCATCTAAACCTATAGCGGTAGTTCCTACTGGAACATTTAAATCATAAGTTGTGTTTCCATCTGATCCTGTTTGAAAATTAATCCATGAACCATCTGCAAAGAGTCTAAGTTTTTTAGTAGCTGTATCATAGTATATTTTACCTTCAAATCCCGTAGGAGCAGATGCTAAATTGTCTATGACAACTTCTTTCAACTCATTGTTGTTTAGTTTAATGTTACCTAGAACATTTAAACCGGAGAGAAATTGAATCATAATATTGTTTTTATTTTGTTATTAATTGTTATTCTTTTTTAATTTAAAAATGCACATCCTTTAAATGGTGTGCTAAACGTCACCTGTAATACATTGGTATTAATATAATCTACTTGACCAACCACTACTTCATTGTTATCATCCACAATAGTTACAGATGGGAATTTCCCTAAATTATGTGTAACGGTTAATACAGTCAATTTTGATTCAAAACATTGAGTGAATGTACCTTTGTCTTTTAGTATAGCAGCCAAATCAATTATTGTACATACATTACTTGGAGTTGCAGGACAAGCTAAACTTGCGTCTTCATTTATAGGAGCTAAAGGTTCTATAAATACCCCTTCTACCTCAGTAGTAAGAATAAGCTTATCACTTTTACTATATTTCCATTCAGACATAAAGTGTGCTGTAACAGCAGATTCATAATTAACGTAACAACACGGAGTTATTCCAAACTTGATTTCCCTAAATACAACATAAGCTTGTTGAGCAAATTCTTTCTCAATACTTATTCTCTTGTTGAGAGCCAACTCAGCAGTGTATACACTATTAGATCTTTTTGCTATAGCCATTTTATTTATTTCTTAAATCTTTTATTTGTTGAGCAGCTAATTGTAATTCTAAATTACTTTGTTTAGGTGGTGCTTTTACATTTGAAGAACTGTTATATTCAGTAAGACAAGTTTTGTGCACAATTACTCCATTATTTACTACATGCTTTTGGCATCCGCAAGTAAAGGGTTTACTACAATGGCTACAATTCATAATTTTGGTTATTAGTTTACATTAAAATATATAAGGATTAGTTCCTCCACAATTACCTGAAGGACAATGTATTTTTCCTAATCTTTGTTTAGCATAAGTATATAGTTGCATACCTTGTGCTGATGATTGACAATATTCAACATTTGCAACAGCAGCATCAATAAGAGTTTTAATGAAATGTAATTCACTTAATATTTCTTGTTTAGTGCTTTCTGGTTGGCATGCTTGAACATCAAGATCACATAGAGCTTGATAATAATCAGTAAGTAAACTAGTTACTCTCAAATGATTATACTCTACAAAAACTTTGGATGTTGGAGATACACTATACCTAATAATGTAGATACCATCTGCCAATGCTTGTTGTTTTGTTCCACAATCATCTTTCTGTAAAGCAAGAACGCATGCTGTTAAACACATGTCAAACTTACTATCTACTTTGATTAATACGGGAACAGAATATCCAGGTAGAGTGATCAATAGTTCTTCACAATCTACAGCTAGATCAGCAGCATACTGACTAGTATCTTTGATACATAATAATTCACAGTTTGATACTGTGGGTATTTCTAAACTTAATATATGCTTATTTGCCATGATTTAATACTTTAATACTCTATATACAATAATATACAAAAAAACTAGGTATAATGAAATAAAAAGAGCAGGATTTTTAAGTCCTGCTCTAATTAATTTAAAAGCTTACGCTTTTTTATGTAAGACTATTTCCTACTGACTACCAGTAAAGGTTAGTTTCTACTGCAATGTTATTACCAGCTCCATTAGCTAATACTACCAATTTAGCTAAGATTGCTTCAACTGCTGTTTTTGCAGCTGTATCAGTATCTTTAACAAAAATTTGGTAAACATATTGGTCATTGTCAAAAGTACTTGACGGGTTGTTAAATCTTGGAACAACGTGTTGTACATAGTATGCTTTGTAAACAGCACTTCTGTCTACTGCACCAAGTAACTCATCAGACATTTCAACTTCTCTGATTCTAGCACTGTCAGCATTTCCTTGGTTATAAGGAGATTGACGGTATCTTTCAGATAAAATTAAAGCTCTAACAACTTCTTCACCTTGTGTTTGTTCCATTGAACCAGGAGTTCTTGTAGCAGTACCACAATCATTACATGGATTTCCAGTTTCATCTAGAATACTTGCAATAATTTCAACAGGTTCTGCGTTATAATGATCTCTTGTATCAAATGAACAGTTACCAAATTTAGTATCAACATAAGCACCAACAAAACTTACAGTTGCACTAACAGTAGCAGCAGCAGCATTTGGTGTTAATGAAGGAGTGTAATTTCCAGAAGCAGCAGTTCCCATTGCTTGTGCAATAGTGTATGTTGTACTAACAACTGCACCAGCAGCATCAGTTACAGATACAACTATACCACCACCACTTGGCTCAGAAACAAAAGGTTTGATCAATGCATTCTCTAAGATCATTGCAGCTTCAGTAGCAAGTACTAATGCTGGATCTAAAAATTCTTGACCATCAGCACAACAAATGTTTGCTGAATCACCAATTGCATAAGCATTGTGATTTAAGAAACGTAATGCTGGAGAACCTTTAACATCCATTCTCATGAATTGTGTAGTTCCACATGGAGTACATTCTGCTCCTAATGATAAACTTGCAGTTGCTTGAGATGCAGCACGTGCGTCTACTTCCCAAACTCTTGAAATATATTTTGGATTAATCCCTTTAGACTTTACTGATTCTTTGTAACCACCATGTCCAGGATTGTTTCCAATTGAGTCCTTTGTATAGAAGCTACCTTGTACCAAGTAAGCCAATGAATTAGCAGGTACTACACCACCTGGAACAGCAATTGTCTCCCAGTTTGAGTCTACTACTAATCCTAATTGCCCTGCAGTTAATGCTGCAGTTGAAACACCACCAGCTACGTCAGCTGAAGATGCTACAAACGTTTTAAAAAACGCATTGTTAAAATATGCCATAATTTATAATTTTGTGTGGAGACCATTTCCTCCACTGGTTATATATAATGATTTTAACAGTTTACTCTGCTTGTAACAGTTGTGTTACTATAATAATATACTATATTTTAGTTTAAAAACCTATTAAGTTTAGAATTTAATTATTACGCTCTGCTGCTGCTTGTCCTCTTTGTTGTTGATATATGTTTTCTATATCACCTGCAATTAAAGCGGCAGTGTCATCTAACATCAATTCTGTCACATCATCTTTAAATTCACAAGGAATATTAACAGCGGATACTACTCCAGTATATGGATCAACACAATTAAGTATTTCAATATAAACAGGCATTCTATAATAAGTTAATACTGGATTAACTATTGTAAAATCAGTGTCTCTATATATCCTAATTGTATTACTTAACATTGTACAAAATGTTTCTCCCCATTCAAAGTCCGGATTTTTCAACGGATCTCTAAGTATTAAAGGAACATTTGCTTCTTCTGCTAAATAAACTGTCATACTTCTAGCAGGACAGCATTCAGTTTTTCCATCTGCGCTAATCCTTTTGTATTCCAAGTAATTACCCACTGGGAAATTATTTGACTCAAAGTATGTATCAGTTGTTGTTCCTGTTAAAGAGTGTTCTGTCAACAAAGGTTGTAAGTCATCAATTCTTCTTTTTGACAACTCATCACCTTCCTTGTACATGTTACCACCGTGCAGATTTCTTCTACACCACTCTACTTGTGATTTATTAAAAGCCTCAACAAACTGCCAACATTCTATGTTGTCATAGTCTTGACTATCAAGTTTGTTTAGCCTTTGCTTTAGCTTTATTAATAGAGTGTTATTATTCATTGTCTATGTATTTATGATGCCCAATATGGTTCAACTTTACTTAAAATAGACATAAGAGTTTCTTCATTTGTTGGATTCTTTAAGAATTCCAAGCATTCTGAAGGAGTTTTTCCTAGTCTGATACCACTATCAATTGGTTCAATCCAACCTCCAGCTTTTGTTGTTATAAATCTGTAGTATAAAGCATCTTTAATAAGAGCTCTAATTTTTAATTCTTCCATGTCAAGCTGAGATACTTCTAAAAACTGACTTGCAGCTTTCTTCTTAGAAGATTCAGTACCAAATCCATTAATATAGTTATCCATATTTTCATATAAGATATCATTAGGAGTAGATTTAATATATTGAACACTATCAGTATCACAAATTTTAGCAACATACATTAATTTAGTTGCATTTGAATCATATAGTTTCTGTAATTCAACTAATGATCTGTTTTTCAACTTACTTAATTCTGTTCTTGTACTTAAACTTTCTTCAACAGTATCTAAATAAAACTTTGGTGGATTATTTGATTCTCTTGCTGTTCTTAATGATTTAGCAACAATAGAAAAACCACCTGCATTGATTGCAAATAACTTAATTAAGTCATAAGGATCTTTATCTGGATCTAAAAATACAGGATCATTACCACATCTTAAACTAATTTTATCCCAAAATGCAGAATTATCAGGCTTCATAATAGTTAACTTATTCCAAAATTCTTTATCATTTGGATCAACTACATTTGCTGCTAATTCAGCTTCTAACTGAGCAACAGTTTTTCTAATTTCTGCAATCTTAGCTTTTTTCTTATCTTTAGATAACATCTTTACATCAGGAGCAAACTCATTAAGTCCTGTTACATAGCGCTTTACACCATTCATTTCTAGACATGCTAAAGTTTCCTCATGAAATACTCCATCATGAAGAGATAGACCATAAGACTCTAATCCCATGTTTTCTTTTCCTGCACTGAAATAAGGACGTACTGCAATAGTTGCACTTTTTCCCTGTTGATACTTTTCTACAATTGTGTAATCCTTCATTGTTTTTTGGTTTTTAAAATTAATAATTATGCGTAATCAAAGGTACGTATCATATTTAGACATTGTACATTTTATATAATAATAATTTCTAAAGCAAGATTTTACTCTTGCTAAAGTTTTTAATTATGCATTAATAACAATTTTCAGAACTCCATCTGTATGGTAAAGATCACCTGCAACTAATCCAGCTGTTTTAGCAGCGGCATTATCAGCATGGTTCTCTTTTGCAGCTTCTACTCTGATCCAGTTTATCACCTCATTTACATGAAGCAATCTAGCTGTACCAGTAGTATCCCTCTTACCTACATATGCAGGATCCTGAAATTTCTGAGTTACTTTTTTTAGTTGTGCCATGATTATTTTTTAAAAGATTAAAAAAAAGGGAGGAGTTTTACCACCTCCCCTTTAAATTTAAATGTCCCTAGAATGAACCACCTGTGATTGGGTTTCTCATTACAATTTTAAGAACTTTAGTAGGATCTTTCACCCAGATAGCTGGCATAGTTTGAGTCATCATAACTCTATAACCATTGAAGTTTCCAGTAGAAGCAAACCCTTGAGTTCTTCCCATATAATCCATTGTACCATTTTGGTAGAACCATTTTAATTGGTTATCCCAAGATAATTTCAATAAGTGGATGTTATCATTTCCTTCATCTGTTACATCAAAGATAATAAAACTAAATGAGCTTAAAGGTCTTCCATCAATTAATGGATTCTCAATATCATTTGTGTTTAAGTTATCAAATGCAGGATTCAATACAAACTTAACGTTAGCTAAGAAAGGAATAGTGAAGCTTGTGTAAGCAAAACCATAATCTAAATCCATACCTGAACCTTTTACAGCTCCAATATCAGATGCATTTTGAACTAATCCAGAACCATATACTTCATCAGCAATAGCTTTGTTGATTAACTGCATTCCTGCAATACCTGTTTGTACAACAAGTGATCTTTGAGGATCTGGCCCTTTGAATTCAACCTTACCTTGGTAGAAGTTGTATAATTCAGACTTGAACATATCTAAAGTGAATGAAGACTTATTATAAACTCTTTTGAATGAGTTGTCTAATTGTGCCCATAAACCTACAGATAATCTAATGTCATCCGGTCCATCTTGTTTAATTCTACCACCTTTACCCCACATAAGGTAAGTTTCAATATCAGTAGCAATCTTAGATAAGTGTGCCGCTTCCATGTTTGTGATAAATGTTCTTGTAAGAGATCCGCTTTCAAATGCTTCTCTAGCTCCTGCTTTACCCATGTTAGCAACTAATCCTTCAATACTTGGTACAGATGGGTTGTTTGCGTCAGCGTTAAAGTTTCTCCAAATCTCAGTAACAGGTACAGTACCATCAGCGTTTAAACCACCTTTGATCATTAAATCTGCTCTAGAAGAAATTGAATAATGAACGTGTGCTTCAGCTCCACCTACAAAGTTGTAGAATTCACGGAAACCAGATCCAGTTTCAATATCAGAGAAACGTTCTCCGTACTCACCTCTTGCAGAACCTTTTCTGAAGAACTTAGTACCTTTAGCTAAATACTTATTATCTAAGCTAGCTGCGTTGTTGTTGTTTACTAATTGAACAGTATAGATAAAACCGTCACCAGCTGGAATGATATCATCCGCTGTAATGTAAAGTTCTAAACCATTGTATTTATCATAAGTGATAATATCACCATGACCAAAAGTTCTTTTAGAAATTTTAATTTTGAATGTAGTACCGTCTACACCTTTTGCTTCACTTGCAGGTTCAATATCCGCTACTATGTAGGGAAGATCTTGTGCAATTGGAGTTTGCCATTTATACTCACCACGTGCATTGTCTACCATGATAGTGTTCTTTCCACCGAATGATGCCATTTGATACAAAGGCATTTCTACCTTTTGTGTCATAGCCCATAAGTCTACTGGACCCATATCCATAGGCTCAGCGTTACCCAACATCTGGGTAAGGTGATAAGAATCTACATGAGAACTAGCTTTGTAGCTTGTATCTCTTAGGAAAATTCCATTGTTTAATACTGGAGTTGCCATAATTTTACTTGTTTTTAATTAATTAATTGTTTATATATTTGATTGTTAAATCCTTTTGAAAATGTTGTTGGTTCTTTGTAATTTCTTACCTGCTGGTTTTCTTTTCTCTTCACTTTGTACACCTAATGAAGATGCACTGTTACTTGCTGATGCAGTCTTCAGTTTTCTTACTGTAGATTCTACACTTTTTTGAGCTCCTTTATCCATAACCTTTGCCTTATATCCTGCTGGATCAGACAATAACCATAAAGCTTCAGAAATTAAAGTATAATTTGGTTCAACAAATTGGTACTTCTCTAAAAGGTGACCTAATAGATTTGTATTCTTTCCACTTACTGAAGGATAGCTAGGTTGAACTAAACCATTATATAACATGGCTTGTGTTTTTCTATCTACCTTGATATCTCCTAAGTTACCTTCTTTAAGAGTTTCATATACATTTGTCATGTACTGTTTAGAAGCATGTTCTTGTTGCTTCTTCTTTAAGTCTTGCTCTTCAAGTTTCTTAAGTACAATTTTCTCTTGCATCTTATCTAACTTAGGCTTAAACTTAGCAGCTTGTTTTTCAAGCTTACCTAAATCTTTCCAGATTTCTATCTCTTCATCTATTTCATCTGAAGTTCCATAACCTGTAGCACCTAAATATTCTTTAATAATTGTTTCTTGATCTGACTCAGACTTAATACTTAATGATTTAGTTTCTTCAACACTACCTAAAGTATTAAATAATCCTTTTATATCAGTACCTCCATCTGCTACATATCTAGCAGCAACTTGTAATTCTTCTGGTAAACTTGCAAAAAACTGTTTAGGAGTTTCACGTCTTACTTGATTAGCTCTCTCTTCTAAGTTAGCTTCAATCAATTCTTCCCAGTCTTTCCCTGTGTACTCATCAAATGACTTACCGTCATCAAAAGGTACAATTTTTTCAGATTTAACAAGTTTGTCAAATACATCAGAAATACCAGATATAGATTTTCTACCTCTTTTTTCTTTCTTTTCAATATCCTCATCAGATTCTTCATCTAAAGCATCTAAGATATCATTTGCATCTTCCTTTACTTCTCCTTTTTTTTCACCCACTAACTCATCAAGAGTTTCAGTTGATGAAGCATCAGGCGCATCTGCTTTAGCTTCCACTTTTGCATCCAAGTTGTCTACACCATCATCATCAGCATCTGCAAAAGAGAAGTCTGCCTTCTTACTTAATCCAGATAAAATGTTTGGTTTAGACTCATCTTCAGTAGGCAATGTGATATCACCACCGCTTGGAGCGCCATTGAAGATCTCATCTAAGTTTACATCTAATGTTTCTACGTTGCTGTTCACTGTAGTTTCTTTTGTGTTCATAATATTGTTGGTTTTAATATTTAGTTCTAAGCCCTATACATACAATATAATAAAAGTTTATACATGATCCAACATATTAAACTTATAATATTTGGTATTTATGCAAACTTTTTTGCAGTATATAGCTAACGGTGTTTATTTTTTATATTATTTATCAGGTTTTTTCACATCATACTTGTTTTTATTCTCTCTGGCAATCTCTAGATCCTTAGAAGCAACGTCTCTTGTTGCTGCTATTTTCTCTCTTTCAACCTGGAGTCTTTCTTTCTCCATACTTCCTTTCATTGCCATTTCATCACGCTTCAAATTAGTTTGCTCTCTATATTGAGTAGTCTCTCTAATATCTTTCATAGCGTCTTGATAATCAGATACTTTATTCTCATTTACATCTGACATAGAACCATAACCAGCAGCTTTAATCTCTGCTAGCAAGACATCATTCTTTCTATCTTTATCATTCTCTTGCATTTCAACTTGTAATTTTTGTTGATCCTCTTGTGCCTTAGCAGCAAGTGCATCTTCTTGCATTTTACGTTGTTGTTGCATATCCTCTGATCTTTGCTTCTCAACTCTTGCTTCTGCATCTTTTAAGATATCAGTCACTTCAGATATAGAATCAGCTTTAACAATGTTACCAAGCTCATAAATTGATGCTCCAGTAGTGTTGTTAGTTACTGCCATCTGCTTTAGTTGTTCTAATATAGCTCTGTGGTTAGTTTTAGTGGTTGCAAAGACATTAAAATCTCTAAGTAATAGATCAGTTCCATTAATGGTAAAATTAACCTTCTGAGCCTCTGTAGAGATGTAAGACAATCTTACACTTGGATTAGTACTATTATAAAATTGTGCAAGATCAGTTCTCATTTGGTGAACTCTTGGCATCAAGTGATCTGAATGTTGTACAAAATAAACCTCTGTTTGAGCATATGATTGCTGCATAGCATTAACAACACCCGTTGCTGTTTCTGCAGATACTGCTCCACCTAAACGTTGTGGATTAATACCAATAGAATCAAAACATTGTTGTTTGAAATGATTTGCTAAAGAAATTCTACCCATTAATCTACTAGTCTGCTCCATGTTAAGAGTTTGATAGTGATTAAAGTTTGTAGCGTTTTCTGTATTTGTAATAGATGTATCTAAAGGAAGCATTGAAAAATCTTTCATTGCTGTATACGCTTTAGCATAATTGTTCTTACCCCAATCTTCACCCATTGAATGACGTGGTAAAGCATTTTGATCAAACATAATCACAGTACCTAATTCATCAATAAGGATGTCAGCTATCTGATTATTAACCATGTTGTAACCTACTTGGTATGCTTTCATTAAATCTACTAAAGAAGTAGACCTTGTATTTCTGTCAGAGAATACTCTTCCTTCTACAGGTAATTTACAACCATATAAAGAATTCTCCCCTTTAAATTGGAAAGGAAGTCTTCCCGGTTTCTCTCTATTAATACCTAAGTAAATAGGATTAACATTATCACCCATTGATGTTCTCCACATTGCAGGAACATTAGGTCCTACTTTAACACCACCCCAAGTTTCATTGATCCATATCCATTCAATATGTTCTCCTTGTAATAATGTATCTTTTGATCTATTCTTAAATATAGATGTATCATAAACTGGTTTTTCAGTTATTTTAAATGATTCATCAATTATTTCTTGAGTTACTTCACCATCAAATTCTATCTTAGTTAAATGACCAACTCTTCTTTGAGTCTTCCAATAGATTGTTGATACTCTCATCAAGTTACCATCACCATGCTGTTCTAAGTCTTCACTTTGAGAAAGTATCTCTGTTAATATATCTCCACCACGCGCTGGGTCTGCTGTTGTATTGCTTACATATTGTCTGTATGCTAAACCAGGAGCATTTGTATTCCAATCATGTGATCTTGAAGGATCATAATGGGAACCATCATTCTGATAACCATTAACTTGATATTGTGCAGATCTTGCAGGATATATTCTTTGTAATGATTCAAGTTGTTTCTCATTCATTAAATATCCGTATTTATCCACCACATCAGATACAGTCATAAGATCCACTTTACCTACGTAATTTGAATCTGATATATATCTTTGATCTGGAGATTTTTGATAGAATGTTAATACTGGATTCCACAACTCTACATCATAATCATCTTCTAACATTCTGAAATGCCAAAACTCTCTATCAGCAATAAGCATATCTCTAAACCCACGCTCTTCAAGTTCTTGCATTCTAAACCTTTCCTCATCCACATTTAATTGGTGAGTTGCCCATTCTTCCACACTACTTCTATAAGACTTACTAAAATAATCTTCTATTTCTGGTAAACTCTTTAAGTTATCTGGTGCAAGTTGTTGTTGAGCTTCTTCTGAAGCTGGATCCATACCAGCCTCAATCATTTTTTCAATCAGGCTTCTTTCAGCATCTGCCAACAATACATCTTCAATTTCTGCTTTCTTCTGTTCAAGCATTTCATTGTATGACTTATCATCCACAGCTCTGAACTGTACTTTATTATATCTCTTGGTGAATTCACCACTCAATACATTAATAACATTTGGTATAATAGGATAGAACTTTAATTCTAACGCGGAATCATTTTCCTTTGTTAAAACATCCATCATTTCCTTATAATCATTATCTTCCTCAACTATATAATCAGTCTTGTCAATAATACCTTTTGCTAACTTGTAATTTTTTAAAAGTCTTCTGGCATTGATTCTTAAGAATTCAACACCTTGTAATTCTAACCAATCTAAATTCCATGCTGCCCAATCATCAGTTTTTTCTGAAGAAGGTAAAAACTGTACTGGTTGAGTTAAACTAGAGTAAGTAGGGCCTCCCTCTGCCTTAGCTCCATTTTTTAACTGCATTGCATTTAATACTTTCATTCCGTATTTATTTAGTTAAGTCTATTTATAATTTTTGAATCCAGACCTTCTAGGTCTATTACTATCAGGCTTGCCAGCACGTCCAATATTTTTGAACGGACTATACTTTAATTTACTGATTTTTTCTGAATTTACCAAAGAATCACCCTCTGATTCTCTTCTTTTTGTGTATCCTCTGTTTGACTGTTGTATTTTTACAAAGGCAATTAGTGCACCAAAGGCAACCAATCTATCAACATTCAGTCCAGGGTAGTATGCCAACATTTCCGTTATCAACATAGGATCAGGAACTCTTTCCACACCTAATGTCTGATTTGTAACAACACCATTGATGTCAGTTTCTTCATCAATAACCTCTCTTAGAAATTCTATTGCATAAGAAATTAAGTGACTCTTAAATAGTGTTCCTGTATTCTTCCATCCATATTCCTGATAAACAGTTCTATTAGAACCAAGATCTTTAAGGAATAAGATTTGTTGTTTTGGAACCAGGTATCTTTGTTTCTTTCTAGCAATCATATGTTGAATGAATAGAGAAATATTATTCTCAACAAGTGTCCATGCGTTATACCACTCAATTATCAACTCTAATCTTTCATGTGTTCTGTTGATATCATCAAATCTACCACACCAAGCAGCAACAATCTTATCTTTCTCTAAGAATTGTTCTACATCACCTGCAGCAGTTGTTCTAGTAACTTCAGTTGCATTCTTGTATACAAAAATACTACATAATGAATCTGAAGTAGTTGTCTTTCCTTCTGATACTGGATCAATAGAGGCATAATAAGCACCAAATTCAGGTCTCTTAGCAGCTGGTCTTTCCCATACCACTATTGTTCCTGTTTTATCAACTTGCTTCTTATCTACAGGGAATTTAGTGATTGGAAGTTTATTTGTTCTCTTAGCAAATATTCCTTTCTCATCTCTGTCTAATTCAATCAGCTCATAAGGGTATTCCTTTTCCTCAATTCTTTTCTTCTGTCTTGTAAGTATACCTTGAGGGAATATAGATTCTTTTCTATAAGCAAATGCCTCAGCAATATTCATTGGTTTCTGAGAAATTCTTAATTGGTATGCTTCTCCATTTAATTCATTTTTCCAACGGGATCTTTCTTCAATGATTGCTATAACTGCCTCTTCAACTTTAGAGTTTCCAAACTTATCTATAAATGGAGGCATAGACCATTGCTCCGGAATAAACAAACCTGCCATTCCAATAGTACCATCCTTATCCATAAGATTGGTTTCTACAGAATATATGTCATTTGCTTTAGGGTTTAAGATCATCTCTTTCAGTGGATTACATTGTTGTAAATCCCCCACTGATCCTGCTGCAATAAACATACCTGTAGTCATCATCCCTGAAGACATTGCTGGACGTAAGTATTCATATGTCTCACCCATCTTAGGAGCAATACCTGCTTCTTCATGGAAGAATATTGTACACGGTCCACCTACTCCTGTAGTTGCATTTTTCTCAAATGAACCACCTTGTATTTTAGACTTTAATCCTCTGGCTGTTTTTCTATTACCTATCTTAACTTCAATTTGCTGTTGCCATAATAACACCTTTTCTGGATTACTAGGTCTATACCAAGCAGTATGTTCATTAAGAAACGTTTTATATTCATCTAAGAATTTCCAAGAACCTTTATCATTGATAAAATCTTTCAAAGAGGCCCCTATCTTACAGATACTACCTTCTTCAAACCAATATGTATTAATGATCTTTCCCATATGGAAATATGAGGAAGCTATCTGACGTTTTTTTAATATTGCTGCATGTTGATTATTCAATTCAGCTAATAGTTCATACAAAGCCATGTGATACTGAGCATCTCTTACTTTTGCAAAACCATATTTCTTTTCTTCCTTGTCAAATATAGGTAGAAAGTTTAACCACATATAATAATCTCTGGTTAGGAAAAAACTCCTCCCCTTATCATTATATATTACACCTTCTCTACACTTAGTCTTCTGATCTTCCCAGTAATTAGTAAAATCTTTTGACCTGAAAGGGCTATTACAATAAAAACCTTGGTCATTAAACGCTTTAGCCTCTGCATTGAACTCATAGGCCATGTCTGTAAATCCATAAAGACCAGGTTCACTGAATATACTTAATATATATTCAATGAAATCTGATTCTTCTTTAAACTCAGTTGTTTCCCACTTGCCATTATTATATGTAGGTACAATCTTATACATCTTCTATTTCAAGTATAATTGCATATACGTCACCTTCTTGAATTAGCAAATGATCCTCTCCATCATGCTGCATTGTAGTTGGTAAACAATGTTCAGTGTATTGAACAATATCACCTACATTGATCTCCTCCACTAATTGTCCTTTTGCCATCACAACTCCTTTATACTCAGTCTTTTGTGCCATCTCTGGTACATATAATCCTGAAGTAGTTTTTGTTTTAGCTTTCTTCTGTTTGATTAGAATCTTCTTTCCTGTTGGTTTTACTTGTTGTATCATCTTCTTTTGATTTAGTTTTTGTTTTGTCTTCATTAAATATTGGCTCTTCCCAGTAGCAAAAATACCAATCACTACTTTCATTATCATTCACTAGAGTTGATCATAGGCTAATCCGGCTCCTCCACGTACAGAACTTTCTTGTTCTTGTTTCATATCAGTGAACGCACCTTTGTATGATTGTCTAATTTGATCAAACTTTGCAGCAGCATTAACCATTGAGTTAATGTTACCGTCTCTCCCGTGTTCTATGGCCGTAACTTGCATATATGCAGCTAGTCTATCAAGCATGGATTTAATCCCCACATAAGCCCTGTATGTAGGTGTCTCATATAACTTCTTACACATCTCCAATGCGTATCTGATCTTACCATCTTCAGGAGACTCTTCTAAACCTACTTCTTCAATAATTATATCCTCCTTTTCATGTTCAGGTAGATTAAAGAATGGATTAAGATCTGGATTAGGGCAACTCATGTAAAATATATACTGATATACTTGCATATTTGTATCAGGATATGAATCCATTATTGCTTTTAAAAAGGGTAATGCATAACAGTGTTCTGTAGGTATAACCTTACTGTTTTGTATATCAAATAATCTAACTATCATATAATTTTTTTTAAAGGTTGGCTTCCATGTATCCAATAATTGTTTCAGCACTATCAGTCACTGTAATTGGTACAGGTTGAGGTTGCGTTCCTATATATAAAACAGATATACCAGGAATAATTTTTTTAGTTGTTACATCCCAGTAGGGACCAACACCTATTATATATTTTCTATCAACATTTAAAGGTTGTTCTGAACCTCTAACCCAATCAACCCCTGTTGGACCTCCTCCATTACCACCATATGTTGGTGCTAATTGTACTTGTGTTAATTCTACTACTGTTGCCATTATTTATTTTCTTTTAACCATATCATAAGAGAAGCCACTTCATCTTTTAAATATGGGAGTTCATATATTTTAACTTCCTTTAAAACAGGTTCACCATTTAGTATTTTACTAATAGGATAACCATTTGAGTCTTCACCTACAGTTTCAAACTTAACATGTTGTATTGTTAATTTACCAATCTTTAATTTGGGGTTATGCTTCTTAATAATATACGCATAAATACTCAGTTGTAGGTTATAATGCTTGATATTACAATCATCTAAGTGATTAACAGGCTTATACAATTTGTTTGTAATACCCTCCCAATTAGTGTATCCTTTCTCTTTGATTTCCTTATTTGTTTTGTAATCATGAATGTTAATATACCCATCAACTACTTCAACTAAATCAGCTTGACCACATAGTGCCATTGATTTTAAATACACCATGTGTTCCGGGTATACTCCTTCTTCAAGCTTTTGCTTAGGTGCATATTTCACACCATCTACATCAATATCAGGCTTAATAATAGGTACTTCAATTCCATTACGTTCAATGGTTGTAAAGTCTAGCATATCAGCCTCTCTTTGGTTATGATACCAATTACCTAATTTAATAGCTCTATTAGTTTCATTATCCCAAGCAGTAAGTATTTCTTTTGGTGTCATACCATGCCACTTTGAACGCTTATTCTTTGATGATCTTTTTGCTTGACCATCTCTATCAAATTTAGGTTTGAATTTCCCTATGAAAGATGTTACACTAGTCCAATCAATTTTATCTTGATCATTACTTTCATAAATGTGCCCTTCTTCTTTAAAAATTATTGCCATGATTTAAGATATTGTGCTATACCAATAACCACCCTCTTGGTTGGTTGTGATACTGCTTGTTACACCATTACATATGTAATTAATTTGTATGCTCATTGTTTTTAATTTGTAGGTTAATTAGTGATTCTGTTTCTTCTGAAGTTACTGTTGGCCAATTACCTTTAGGGCATTCAGAAGATAAAGATCTTAATTTAAAATCTAAACTGCAACCACAGTCAGAACAACAAGGTTGAGTTCCGGGAGCTAAACAACTAGTTCCCTCAAGATCTAAAAGAGGACATTTTGCACAAATCTGATACCTGTCTGTAAATATAGCTTCTATATGTTCCTTCTTGAACATATTGTTTTTTATTCCTTCAGCAATTTTATCTACATTCTTGAAAGCATCAAGATATTTTGTCCATGGTTTAATCATCTTTTTTCTTTTTGAACTCTGTTTTGTTTAATATATTCTGCTCCATTTGTATAAGAGCAGTTGACATCTGATTTATGTTTTCAGTTATAGTTTCACTTTTAGCATAACCATTATAAGTTGTTTTAGCAATGTTTCCTAACATGCTTTTATTTCTTTTTATTGCTGCTTCAAGTCTACCCTTTCTTAATTCAAATGTACCTAATCCTTCCACATTGATCTTAGTATGAGCCAATTGAGATAATTTCTTTCTTAGCTTAGCATAGTAAAAAGATATAAAGTCATCCACCACTTGAGGGTGAACACCAACTTCTTCTGCTATACCAGCTTTAAATTCTTTATGCTTCTTTGGATTCACTTCCTAAAATTTTATAGTCTAATAACACCAATCCGTTTGTTTGTACATTTATAACCTTATTCAAAACAATAGTTTTTTTATTACTACCCATCTTTAGAACTAGGTTTTTCTTTTCAGCCTTTGATACTGCATTCCTTGCTGATTGTGCACTTTTAAAAATATTCAAGTCTGTTAATAAAATACAAAACTTAGCAATTTCCATTTTGGGATTTCTAGACAATACAGTCAAGAACTCTAAATCAGAATTGCTTATGATTATGTTTTCAAAGAAACAATATGTTATTATCTGGTATTTAATTGAGTTATTTAAACTAACTTTTAGTTTTAAATCTACTTTGTTTACTATTGCCATGATTACAAACTTAATATCATATCAACCAAGTTTGGATCAGGATGACAATCTGATTTATCCATTCTTACATTGGTATGGGTTAATAGTCCTTTTACTTTACCTTGGGCAGCTTCCATATGAAAACCAAAACCTTTAATTGGACCATATTTCTGAATGAATTGTTTTAATCCAATTCTAACATCAATACCATCTCTCTCACCAATATATCTAATCCACTTTTCAGTTTCTATAAGTTGTTTTTCAGAGTATTTGTGATAGTTTAGGTATCCTTTAAACGGTTCCTTCAATCTTGTTACTTCAGATGCAATAGCTTTACTTCCAATATAGGTTTTATCAGCATCATCTAAATAACCAAAAGAACATATCTCTAATCCTACTGAATGTCTATTCATCCATCCAGAATGAGTTTTTCCTAAGTGCCATGCTTGACACCCTTCTGGGAATGCCTGAACCATAACACCATCATATTCATCACTACCGTCTTTATGGTTTCTTCCACCTAGAACAAATTCAGTTCCCACTCTACCTCTAGAATCTCTACTCCAGTGATCAATAGTGTTGTATGGATTGTGCCAACCTGCCGTATGATGTATGAACATATATTCATTCTTGATGGGTCCTTTAATGTACTCATCTTTAGGCATATAATGCTTATGAATTAACTGCTCATAACTTGTAGTAAAGTATTGTCCAGATATATCATTGTCTTCATCAATTGCCTCATCCTCATTATTAGGCTTATTAAATAGCAGCACCCACATTTCACTCTCAACAATTCCAGTAACTTCTAAATCATTAGTAAGTTGATATCTGATGACAGCCTTTTCAGTCATAGGACCAAAGTGACCATCTTCTTTTAAACCAAGTTTTTGTTGAAGGTGTTTTACATTAAGACTTTTATCTCCTCTTTTAATTAACATAATAATGAGTTTAGGGATTAGTCTATTTTACTTGCTGCAGCTTCCATAGCTTGTTTGAAAGCAACTGCTTCTTCTGAGTCAGCGGGTACACCACCGTCTTTCTGGTCAGCATATTGCTGTGCCATAAACATTTGAGCTTGCATTCTTTCTGCTCTAGCCTTTTCAATAGCAGCTAATAGCATTTCATACTCAGCTTGTACTTCTAAGTGAGGTAAGTTCTCCTTGTAAAAAGCAGTGATCTCTTCTCTTCTTGCGTTAAGCTGTTCCTTTGTAAGTTCAGGTTGCTTGTCTTCTAAATTAGAATTGTTTGTTGGTTCTTGCATTGTATTTTTTTTAGTTAAACATTAGACAAATATATGTATAAAGTTTAAATAAAAAAAGTTTATGCACTCTTTTTAAAGTTTTTTATTTATTTCCATCAACTCTATTACGATTTTAAGTTCTTTTATTCTGTGGAATTCTATTCCACCCTCTAGTATTTCAATTGACCAATCAGTAGGTTTCTCCACCTCTGTATCTGCACTACTAATTAATTCTATGTTGCCAATCTTATACACATAGTAATAAAACTTCTCTGCACCAGATTCCTCTGCGCTTACTTTTACTTTCTCAAATCCTAACTTGGTTATTTCTTGTTCAGTCATCACTCTTGTTCTGTTATGTTAATTTCAATTTTATCTGCCAGTTCTTGATCTGGTTGAACTACATCATTAGAAGAATTATTCTCTCCAATAAATAAAAGGAGTATGAGAAACAATACCCAAATTCCAAATATCTTTTCTGCTGTGTAATCTCTTTTCAATATGTCTTTTAGTTTTATCATACGTGGTGGGCTAATAAGTGCACGGCACTCTAGGCTATTAAATATTGTGAAATGAAGTAAGCTATCTTATATCCGGTGAATCCACCCAACGCTGTTGGTATTGGAAACAAAATAAACTTTGCCAGACTAGTTACATACTTAGGTCTGTTAATCACCTTACTGATATAGAAGTAATGAACCATATATCCTATGAGAACTGCTACATCCATTCTCAATGCAATAAAAGGAACTATCAGTGCTCCACTCATTCCAAAAAAGTAATTCTCCATTATTGCGTTACGGATCTCTCTTGAATCCGCTTCTTTAAACTCTTTTACTATCTTACTCATCTAATCTATTCAGTTATTACGCTTTCAGGAAACGCTTCATTCATTATCACCTTTATCTTACCACACTTCTCATACTCTTCAAATTCTATATAATAATCTATCATGGCTTCTAGTTCTCCCAACTCAGGTCCTTCATCAGGATCATAAGTTAATACTGCCGCGTACTGATCATCAGTCTCCTTCTCTAGTAATTCATCAAAGGTCAACTCTTTTGTTAAGAGTCTGTAGGAGTTACTGAATGCCTCAGCAAGTACCATTTCATCTATTTCCCTTTGTTTTATTTCCTCCATGAAACTATCTCCATCATCTTGCTCTTCATTATTCATATACAGTGTGTGTTAGTGATACCCTCTATGGCAATATACAAAATATAAAGAATATGAAGAAGGAAAATCCCTCTAACATTACATAATTGGGTTATTAAAAAAAATTTTTACTACCAAAAAAATGTATGTTTTAAGTGCTTGAGAGGTCCTATAGTTCTGATCCCCAGCAAATTTTTGAGGCAGGGGGTCCCCCCAGTAAGTAATCCTCATCAATTTATTTAAATATTTATATTATGAGTGTATTCTTTAGAAAAGTAAACATCAACACAGGAAGAAACAGTGCAACAGTGATAGTATCATCTGCACCATTGTCTAACAAAGTGTCATCACTAGCTGGAATGGCTGTGGCAACCAGAACTCAAAGTAATATTGTATTTGGAGTCTTGAGTCTATTAGACCCTGAAACCAATGAGACAATGAGAGCTGACCATCCAACAATTGCTGCAATTAAAAAGCAGTATAATGTAGGAGATGAATTGGAAGGATTCCAAATGACTGACAACTATGTGAAAGACATGGAGACAGGAGAAGCAACTACTCTAGTATGGGTGGAAGCTGTATAAATATAATGGAGGAGGGTGTAAAAGCTCTCCTCTTTATTTAACATTGGAGTTACTTGATTGTTACTTGATGTCTTTCTTTACAATCAAACTAGCAAGACATAACAAAAAGGAGGGCAAGAGTTATAACATATCTTATCTCTCTGCTCTCCAGCTGCTCCTTTCAGTCGCTTTCTGTCTGCTCCCCAGCTAATTCATGCACTGTTACTCATAAACAGTAATAAAATATTAAATACGCACACAAAAGTTATTTATATTCAAGTGTGTGATACAATGTGAAGGTGAGGTCTCATACACCACATATACCCATAAATCATCACACTTATAATTACTCTTATCCTATTGGTTATATATAGCTAACACTAGAGCAACTACAAGAGATACTCACTAAAAAACACATTAAGTATTAGTAGTCTCTCTCTCTATAGGAATAGTATCATATTATCCGTAATCTTTAAATTATTAAACATAAACAAAATACTAAAACCACATAACACTTACTAAAACAAAAAACAAACAATGGAAAACACACATGTAGTATCAGCAGAATCATTTGCTCAGTATAAATCCTTAATAGGTATAATACTATATAGCACAGATGATCAACAAGTAGTTAACTTTCACACAGGTGACAGACAACTCAAAGTAAATCGTGATGACTTAAGTACTCCTACACTGGAAGCAATTGAAAAAGCAATCAGTCGTAATGAAGAACTAAAAGAAATTGCATTTGAAAACAATCTAATTGAATTACATACTCAAGACGTGAAATCGTATATGAACTATGTATCAACTTATAATTAAACATATGAAAAAGTATATACTAATGCTATCAGTAATTGGATTAACAATCACAAGTTGTGGTTCAAGATCTAGTGACTTAGCAAAAAGAAGTAAAACCGTAAGAGTAAAACAACTTACGTATAATAGAGTATCTGAATCTTTTCAACCGTCAATAGGTACTAAACTAATGGCTGTTGATACACTATACAGACAAGGAGACACTATTTCAAACATAAAAGGACTATTCATAATAACACCATAAACTTACTAATCATGAAAAAAGCATCAAAGTACATTATCAAATTAATCTTTGTGGTAATCTTACCACTAATTAACTTAGGCCTATGGATAGGTCTATTTACACAAATGACAAGTTCAGTATCACTAACACTCGTGATGGCTCTTCTTTCATTAACAACATTATTAAATGCAGTCTTTTTCAATTCACATATGAAAAATACTAATCTATTACCTGAAATCAATTTTCAAGTAATGCCTATAATTGGCTTTGCAATAGGTGTAGATTCAAATGCATTTACAGTTATCATAGTAGTACCATTTTGTGCTATAGAAATAACACCAAGAAAAAAATAAATAGTGCCATACCTGACACCCTAACAACACCAGTAATTATATACTATAATAACACTAGGTAGTATGGCTAAGAAAGATTAGGTTAAGTAAGTGGTAACCAGAGATATAGTAGTTCTGATCGTAAATGGTCAGACTACTCTATTTCACAATACTCAAACAAATGAAAAAACTAATTGTAATTATACTACTTGGAATATTCTTTACAGGATGTACCTCAACACGTAGTACATGTAAAAAACTGCCAACATATGGTTGGTATAAGTAATGGGAAAGACATATAACTTATCAGCAGAAGCTGTCAGAGATCACCTAAGCAATCTTTATAACGCAAAGAAGTTAGGTAATGAAAAGAATATAGAACACCTCTTAAACTTGATGTTAACACTTCCAGAACATTCTATCAATGCTATGTTAATGATCTCTATAATAAAGGAGGAACATAAACCATTAAGTGTTGGTTGTCATGTAAAATATAAACCATCAGAATACTCATCATCATTTGGTGATAGAGATATTTTAATGGATAAAGGATTGATGACTCAAGATGGATTTGTCTTTGGTACAGTAGAAATGGATGGTTCATGGAATAATCATGATAGCTTTGATCCTTACTATGTCAATATGAAGGTTAAGTTTCTTATATGGAATGGTAAAGAAATACATCATTATGAAGAGAAAGTAGATACATTCTCATTAAAGCGTATAGATGAATTACCTGAATTCAATTTAACAGATGTCACTGACTTTATTGTCATTGATGAAGAAGAAATAACTCCAGAGAAAATAGTTCTCAAGGAATAACCTAAAAAATCAATTATTATGGCAAAATTAAGCATGGAGCTGCTAAAACAAGAGTTTAGCAAGTGGTCAAATTTAAAAAAAGCAATAGATAAAGTACATAATGGTAAATTAACACCATTTGGATTGCAGATGGTTAATGCATATCATTTAAATGATAAAGAACTTGAAGAAGAACTTGATCATAACACAGCTCTATTGCGTCTAATGAGTAAGCATGTCCAAAGATCTGAAGACAAACTATAGGTTTGGAATTGTATCACGTGATATAATACTTGCTCCAGATGTATCATTACAATCAAAGGCATTATATGCTGCGTTAGCATGTTATGCCAATAAACAAAGATCCTGTTTTCCTTCTATATCAACACTGTCCAATGACTTGAATGTTAGTGAAAGAACTATCAAAAGGTTGATTAAAGAACTGAAAAGTAAGAATCTTATACAAAGAATAGGCAGAAAGTTAGTTATAAAATAATGACGTTAGCTATATATATGCCTATTATTTGTTGAATTTAGAGAAATGAATTAAGATATTTGACTATTAGTGCAATATTATTTATATTTTTGTTAGACTTACTAGCATAAATAAAATGATAATACAATTGCCAAGCGGTAGAATAATTGAATGTTCAGTTGAACAGTATCTGTCTTTTTCTGACCAAGAAATCCAGGACCTCAACGGTCTAAGTTCAGCATATACCAAAGAAGTGGGTGACCCTTTTTACAACAAGTACTCACATAGATCCAATAAAGTTGATCCAGATCTCTCAGATTATATAATAGAGAATGAACCAGCATTGGATGAAATTGAGTCTTTTGAAAAAATGGATGACCCGTATTTTCACTCGGATGATACCTAAGAGATAGGTACTCCAATCATTTTATTAATTACACAAAAAACAAAATTATGCAAAGTAAAGTAAACATCTTAGCGGATGACATGGGAAATGTTGTGCGTCAATCTAACTCAAACCCTGAATTTGGTCATGTAAGACTACAACAAACAAGAGTAACTTTTGGTAACTCAGGTTGGGTAAAAAAATCAAACATTAGTACATTATTACATGGTAAGTTAGAAGATTTAAAAGACATGGGTCTTGAATCAATGGACTCACTACCAGGAAAAATCATTATCAAAGAACAGTTAGAAGCATTTAGTGCTAATGACGGTGATAGAGATTACAAAATGGCAGGTCAAACAGGTATAGTATGCTGTGTTGATGGACAACCTATTTATAGGAAAACATTCTTTGTAGCAGATGCTACCGCTCAGGATGTATTAGTTGCTCATAATAATGGTTCTGCCATTAAAGAAGCAAACGGTCTAGACAACAACACAATACAAAACATAGCTCCTGCACCTAAAGCAGAAGCATTTGGATTTGATGATAGTGAAGAAGGAGATACTGACAATGTAACTGATGAAGTTACAGATGAAGTTGAAATAGAAGAAGAAGTTGAAGAAACTTTTGAACTATAACACTAATTTCTAAAGAATGCTTGAGGTTTCCCTATAGGGAATTAATTACTGATGGGACCATACAGTAGCCTCTCTCATTTTTATTATTACACAATCACCAAAATCCAATTAAAACACATGTATTATGTTAACTCAAAACCAAATAACAACACTCAAAACAGCAGAAACTAAAACTTTATTATCTCAAACACTCCAACGTTACCACTATTACGGATTATTGGAAGAATACCAGTTACACCCAACCTCTATAACAAACAATTTTGAATATACAAGGTTAAACTCCTATCAGCATTTCTTATTTAAAAGAGTGTTGCATGGACTTAACGTTTATAGCAAAGAAGAAGTGGAGAAATTACACTGGGATAAAAAAAGAAGAATTTCAAAGGTCTGGAAAAGATCTCAAAGAGAAATCAATGCTTGGAAGCAGATGATATGCAATAAAAAGGTTAATGATTATTTTAAAAGAACATTCAAAGGCCCTACAATGGAGTATATTACATCAGTGCCAGCAACTGAAGTACTTGATGATTACAAAAACACCTTAACATTTAAAGAATTAAACATACAATATGAAGATGTAATACTACTCTTCATGTCTAAAGGTTTACTTCCTAAAAATTATTTGACTTTAGAGCCAAATGATCAACAACAAGGTCTGACTGTATGATTCAGCAGAAAAGAAAACTATGTAATAATTGCAATACTGAACAATTTATCTGGAAAAATGATAAAGGAAGCCGGTATTGCAAGAATTGCTGGTATAAATCTAAAGAACCTTCTACTAAACCATTACAGAGGAAACCAATCAACAAGAAGTCAAAGAAAATGCAGTTCATTGATCAAGCTTACACTAAACTAAGAAAACCGTTTATGGAAGCAAACCCAATGTGTCAAGCATCTTTGCATTGTTGTTCAGGTTCTTCAACAGATGTTCACCACAAAAAAGGACGTGGGGAATATCATCTGGTGGTTAGTACTTGGTTATCAGTATGCAGATCTTGTCATACTTGGATAGAAGAACACCCAAAAGAAGCAATAGAATTAGGATATTCATTAAAAAGAAATTAACATGGAACATAAAACACCCCCAACATCAATCTTCAATGAAATGAAGGAAGCATCAAAAGTAGTATGGAATACTATGGATGATACATATGGATATGTAACTGGAAAACTTGAAAGAGTTGACTCAATAGAAAACCATGCAGATAATGTAATGGTGTGCTATAGAATGTTTGATATGCAAAATCAACGTTTAATGAGAGCAGTACTATCAGTTGAATCATTAGAATATATTGATAACAACTTATAAGAACTTAATGTGGCCAGCTGAAAACACAATTTAGAGTAAGCTTTACTAATTATGAAAAATCATTGTTGTAGTAAATGTAAAAAGAAAACAATTGCAAGTTCATTCCCTACTTGGGTGTGTTTAAATGATAAATGTAGTAAATACTTACTACCTCAAGTTAAATAAAAGATTATGAATTACGATAAGTTTAAAACTGATGAGTTAGTAGAAATAGTAGTTACCAAGACTGGACTACCTTTACCTACATACTACTATAATAATTACGGAAAGTATATTACTGTTGTACCTGAGAATATACCTTTTGGTAATGGTGTAACTGGTATAGAAAATGCTGATATGCACGATACTTTTAGAGAGGGATGCATAAGGCTAATCAATTGGTATAGTAAAGAAATAAGTAAAATATAATGTATTATGAAAAAGTTTAAAAAGACAGTAATGGATGTGACTGTGGACAAGTTAATTGTGGGACTTGTGGTTAATAACGCATAACACACTACTAAGGTGAGTTTCAATGCACTTTAATAATAGTTATACGGAAACTAACCCGGAAATTACCGGATATACAATAATAACCATGACTAAAAAAGAAAAAGTATTAGCATGCTATGGATTTGTTAATATGAGATCTGCAGCTAAACTATGTGATGTGACTCCAGCTTATGTATCTGTATTATGGAGTAGAGAAGGTTTTCCTTATAAAGAAGAGCTTAGAAATAATTTAAAATACCCTTATTAAAGAAAATATGCAAAAAACAACATACCACATTAGAAAAACAGTCCTTGAGAAAGGTTACTCAGTAATATTAAATGATAGTCTTGGTTCTGTATTAGAACTATCTAACTTTGATGAGGCTTCACAGTTATGTCAAATAATGAATTCAAATACAGATAGTAATTGTAAATATGAACTGATAGTAGTTCAAGAAAGAATTAAAGATTAATCAAATGGGAAAAATAATAATTGACATAAGAAATGATATTACAGATGAAGATGCAATGAGTGCAGTACTTGCAGTTGTTAAAGAAGGTCAAGTATCAATTGGAGCAAAAAACAAAAAACATTACTGCTGGCTATCTATTCTTAATAATGGAATTCATGTGTCAGTATCACCAAAGTATAACTCAGATACAAATAAATTTATTGTATACTTAAACAAACCTAGATAATGAAAAGAGATGAAATTCAAAAAGAAGCATTAGATATTGCCTTAAATAATAGAAGATGTGGATTAGCAATTTCTATGGGTGTAGGTAAAACCAGAATAGCAATACAGCATTTACAGTATTGTTACAACCCATTAGTAGAAGTCTTAGTAGTAATACCAAAGCATTCTGTATCTCAAGCATGGATAGATGAGTTAGGAAAGATGAACTTAGAAAGTTTAGTTAAACATATAACGTTTACTACCTACTTATCAATCAATAAACACAACCCTAATGACTATGATGTAGTTTATTTAGATGAATGTCACAGTCTTTTAGACTCACATGACAAGTTTCTAAGTAGGTTTACTGGTAAAATCCTTGGATTAACTGGTACACCACCTAAACATCAAGATTCAGAAAAAGGTAGAATGGTCAATAGATATTGTCCAATTAAATACACATTTACAGTAGATCAGGCAACTGACTCTAACATTTTAAATGATTATAGGATTATAGTTCACCAGTTACAATTATCAAAAATACCTGCTCTTAAGAAAAAAAAGAAAGATGGTGGTCATTGGTACACTACTGAACAAAAAGATTATGATTATGTAAGTGGAAGAGTAGCAGACGCTCAAACACCAAAGCAGAAACAATTTGCTGCAATTATGAGAATGAGAGCATTAATGGATTATAATACTAAAGAACTATATGGTAAATCATTATCAAAAAGTTTAGGTACTAAATGCATTATATTTGCCAATACTCAAAAGCAAGCAGATGTACTATGTAAACATAGTTACCATTCTGGGAACAAGAAATCTGATGAAAACTTAGAATTATTTTCTGATGGTAGAATAGATAGACTATCATGTGTGCTACAATTAAGTGAAGGTATTACTATACCAAAACTTAAACAAGGAATAATACTCCACGCATATGGTAATGAAAGAAAATCTGCACAGAGAATTGGAAGATTACTTAGATTAAACCCAACAGAGACAGCAGTATGTCATATACTATGTTACACAAACACCCAAGATGAAGTCTGGGTAAAGCAAGCTTTAAAAGACTTTGATCAAACAAAAATTACATTTTATAACCCTTTAAACAAACAAAAATAACCATGGAAATAGCATTAGTAATATTAGGTATAGCATCAGCAGTAATAATTTCAATATTCACTTACCACATTGGTAAAGAAGTTGGAAGAAACAAAGGTAAAAATACCTTAAAAGCAGACATCAATAGAATGACTGTGCGTACCATGTTGGTACACAAAAGAGATAACCTTAAAAATTTATAGTCATGGGTAAAATGAAAGAATTATTTATAGAACAACAAGATGAACTAATGTACAGAGGATCTCAAGATCCACGTATAATAGCATTATTTAGACCAGATGTAGAAAGTACTTTTATTAAAGTAGATAATCATCCATGTCCTAATTGCAATCAACCTGCAATAATGCGTAATGAATCTGAGGCATGTTGTGAAGCATGTGGTCAATCATATGTATACGTAGGCTCATCATTAAGATTTAAATGATGAGAGCATATACATACAGCATTGATGATGATACAGATGTAGAATTCATATACAGTTATGATCCAGGAGAAGAAGAAGTTCATACTGAATCAAATGGAGATCCAGGAACACCAGGTTCTCCTTCAACTATAAACATAACAAGAGGTTGGGTGACATTAGAATCATCAACACCGGGTGAAATGGTAGAGGTTGATATACTACCATTATCAGATCAATTAGACATAGATCTTGAACATATTGAAGAACTAATACGTGAAGAACATGAAGGATAATATATTTGTTACAGCATCAATAAAGAATGGAAGAATTCACTTCCCTATAAAAGCTACAGGAACTAAATTTACAAGTTTCCTGAGTCAGTTACCTGATGACTCTAAATTAGAGATCTTTATAGGAGTGGGTGGTGAAAAAGGGAGTAATCCTCAATTAGCTAAGATACATGCAATGATTAAAGAAATAGCACAAGAAATTGGCTATACTTTTGAAGAAGCAAAATCAGTTGTGAAAGAAAAATCAGGACTTTGTTTTCTAAAAGAAGGTAAAGAGTCTTGCAAGTCATTTGCAGACTGTGATAAAGATGAATTAAATCTTGTAATTCAAGCATGTATAGAAATTGGTGACTTTAGTGGAATGAACCTAAGATAACTATTTAACTATAGTCATCTTAGCATTCAATTCTTTAAGTTGTTCAGTTACATTTTCACCCTTGTTAATTGCTTGAGTTAAAGCTTCAATTTCAGCTTTAGTAGCTGTAGTTTCAGTTTCAATCTCCAATCCTTGCTCATGAGCTTTGAATTTAAATAACTGTATTAGTGAAAATAAAGTATAGATGTCTGATTCAAATTCATCTAATTGAATATTTTGTTTTTCACCTTCAGGAAGTTCATGTTCTGTTACTATTGTATCAAACTTAGAAAAAATAACAGGCATTTCACCAGCTCTATCAGAGTTAATGATCATTTTGTTAGTAATTCTTTGTAAACCATGAATATATGCAGGGCTAATTATAAGACCTTCCATGTTTTTATTGAAATCATAAGTAATAGTAGTGTGTAATTTATCGTCAGCCATAATGTTAATTTATTTATAATAACAAAGATAGTAAAAATATGCAAGAAAGTATAAACATCATAAAGAAAATGTTGCTATCAGATTTTAAAACATCTGGTTGGAATGATATATTAAATCCTTTTATAGAAAGTGAAGCCTTTGAAAGCATCACAGAAACACTAAGTAATTTAGTAGAACAGGATAGAAGATTTACACCAAAGTTTAAAGAGGCATTTACACCTTTTCTAAAAACAAATTTATCTGAACTTAAAGTAGTAATAGTTAATCAAGATCCGTATCCACAATTTGGAGTTGCTGATGGATTAGCTTTTAGTTGCTCAAAAACAGGTAAAGCAGAAAAATCTTTACAATACATACTGGAAGAAACAATAGGTAATTTCACTACTACAGGAAGAGTATTATATACTCCTGAAGAGTGTGATCTTAAACGTTGGGCAAACCAAGGTGTATTATTAATTAATACCTCACTTACATGTGAAATTAATAAAATGGGTTCACATACAACAATATGGAAACCATTCATTGAATATGTATTTGAAATGATAAATAAAAATAACAAGGATATTATATTTATACTGATGGGAAGAAAAGCTGAACATTGGCAATTACGTTTACCAGGACAAAAGATTTTTAAATGCTCACATCCAGCATCTGCTGCATATAACGGTGGTGTTTGGAAGTCTGATAACATCTTTATTAAAGTAAATGAAGAATTAGATAGACAAGCTAAAACTTGTATATCATGGTAATAATACCTATATTTGTAAATCCCAACAACCAATATTAAATGACTAATAATCAAGAGATTAAACAAGAATTAGAGATAGAAGTATTCAAAGAAAGAATGCTTAAAGTCTATGGAGCAAATGTATTTGTATATACAAAAAACAATACAAAATTCAATATTGATCTTGAAACTATAGGTGCATGTGCACTACAAGCAGTAAAGAACAACAATCCAGAATTCAATCATATTAAATCTTTAAGTATAAGAAAGAGACCTAGACCCTTTTTAGTTTATGTTCAGGCTTTATCATATATAGCATATAAAGATGGACATAGCAAAACAAACATAGGTTTATATTTAAAAAGAACTCATGCTACAGTAATAAACTCAATCAAAATGGTTGAGAATGCTTTGTTTACCAAAGATAAATTGATACTTAAAGCAATAGATAACATATTAAAAGAAATAGAACATGTGGGAACTATTCCAAAAAATCTTAAAAGCAAACCTGAGCCCAAACCAAGCGTTGATATTATTTGGGATGAAGCAAGGCATTTCATTGCCTCAAATTTTAGAGAGTGATAAGGAAGTATTATTAAAATTAGGTTATATAAACCTGGAAGATAAAAGATACAAACTTACACCTCAAGCAAAAAAACTTATAGCACTCCTAGATAACTATTTTATAAAAGCAAAGAAGAAAACTAACATCCAACTTATGGGTAAAGATTTTGCTGAACAAATAAACATCTATAGAGAGACATTTCCTAACAAAAGATTACCAAGTGGTAAACCAGCAAGAGTTAATGTTAAAATGTTATCTGAATCATTTAGATGGTTCTTTGAAACATATGAATATGAATGGGCTGATGTAATAAAAGCCACTAAGATGTATGTAAATGAGTACAGGGATGCAGAATATTTATATATGCAGACCAGTCAGTACTTTATATGCAAGCAAGACAAGCATAGAGTTAAATCTTCAACATTAGCAGATTACTGTGATATGATTAGAGATGGTATAGATACAGAAGAACAAACCTTTAAAGAAAAAGTAGTATGATAGAAATTTTATTAAATAAATTATCATGATGAACAAATGGATTAACCCAACAATACTTTGGGACTGGGATGACTTTGGATTTGCTTTAATACTAAGAAGGCAGAATAGAATAGCAAACTATAAATTTGCAATAGATATTCAAATAGGATGGTTCAACTTATGGACACAATTCTGGAGAAAACCTATGACAAGTAAAGAATGGGTTGAAAGAGAAATGGCATCTGAATATGGATGTGACTGGCTTGAGCAAAGTCTTGAAGCTTTAAAAAACCCTGATGTAAGAGAGGACTTAAAAAAAACATTAAATAAAGAATCATGAAAATATCAGTAGATGAAATAGTCAAGATGAAAAATTTGACAAATGATGCCTTAGATAGAGCATATAAAAGAGGAGTTCAAGATGAAAGAGAAAGAGCATTGCCTAATACATTGTTTGATACATTGTTAAAATATGGTATAGAATCTGAAACACTTCTTGAATCACATATAAGTAACGGACCTTCAGATGGTTGTCATTGGATACAATTAAAACCAACTAGAGATGGTAGTGAAGGAACAAAATATGTAGAAATTTCTTTTCAAGAGAATTTGATGGAAATAGATTTTGTTGGAATAGTAGATGTTGAGCCATGCAAGTAGATTTAATATCAAAAACAACAGGTTTAGGTTCTTATAAGGATTTAGATCAGGCTGAAATAGTTGCAGCAATTGCAAGACATGGAACTATAAAAGAAGATAATGGTAAACTAATCAAGTATCTTATGAGCAATGCTCATTGGAGTCCATTACAGCATATATCATTTGGTTTTAAAATTGAAACCAGAAGAAGTATTTCTGCACAGATATTTAGACATAGAAGTTTGAATGGGCAGGAATGGTCTTTAAGGTATGCTGAACCTTTAGGTTTTGAAGAGATAGACATTAGAAGAGAACACCCTACTAATAGACAAAGCAGTACTGACACTTTTAATCCTGAATGGAAAGACATTCAATGGGGTGGAAGACATGATGGTGAAGAATATACAACAAACGCTAAAGCTGCAATTGAAGCACTCTTTATAACAATAGAGAACCTATATGGTACTTTAATAGAAGAAGGAGTTGCTAAAGAATGTGCTAGAGATATTTTACCTTTATGTACAAAAACTACAATTCATATTACAGCCACTTTAAGAGACTTATTAGGATTTCTTAACGTAAGATGTGATGATCATGCTCAGAAAGAAGTGAGAGACATTGCTGTAAGAATAGGTGAAGAATTAGAGAAAGAACTACCCAATGTTTTCAATAAATTAGATTGGAGAAATGGAATGTTCATGTAAACTTAAAAATTATGAAAAACTTAAAAATCTGGCACATAGGAGATACTCACACGTATCATGGACTATTAGAAATACCTGAAGGAATAGATATAGTCATCTTTAGTGGTGACTGTTCTAACCCTAGAGCTCCTTATACTAATGAACCTGAAGTTAGAAACTTTTTAGATTGGTTCAAAAATTTACCTATTAAACATAAAGTGTTTGTAGCAGGTAACCATGATTCAAGTATTGAGTCTAAACTTGTAACTAAAGAAGAATTCCATTTAATAGGAGTACACTATTTAGAAAATGATGATGTTACAATTGAAGGATTGAAAATATGGGGAAGTCCTCATACACCTACTTTTGGAACTTGGTCATTTATGAAACAAAGATCTAAGTTAGATAAGGTATGGAAAAGTATTCCAGATGATACAGATATTATAGTAGTTCATGGACCACCTAAAGGAGTCTTAGATTTATCCTATGATAGATATGGTACGTTAGAATTTTGTGGATGTTCAGCTTTAAAGAAAAGAGTGTTGAGTTTACCAGGTTTAAAATTAGTTTGTTTTGGTCATATTCATAATAACAAAGATGTAATCAATGCGGGTACTATGAAACTAAGTGTACAAGATACTATTTTCAGTAATGGTTCAGTATTAACAGACGGTAAGTTTGGTAGATTAAGTAGTAATGGTAATATCATAGAATTATGAGTAAAATAAAACAGCCAAAAATACATTTAACTTTAGATGAGTTATTAAAGGAAACACTTGGACCAAATGAAGATAGTAAATGGAAGTTGGTAAGAGAACGTGATAATTTAACTAAATATTCAGATGATGTACTATGGGTGGAGTGGAATGAAGATAGAACATTCAAAGCAAAGCATAAACACATTGATATTGGATATGCTCTACTGATGTCACCATTCAACGGTTCATTTACATGGCAAACTACACAAGTAACTGAGATTATAGAAGAGAAGGACTCTTATATAAAGTTTAAAACAAATAATAGCAATTATAAATTATACAGAATATGAAAATAGATGTAAAGAAAATAAAGTAGATTATTAACTTTGTATAAAGAATTAGAACACTTTGAAAAGTTGGAATTCTCAGTACAGGATGATGGTAAAACCTTAAAGATATTCTTAGATTGATTTTACCCCAATAATTATATAAAAAATTAATTTTACCCTTAAAAGATATGAAAGCAATATTAAAATTTGATTTAGATAACATTGAAGATGAAAAAGATCACATGAGATGTATGAAATCATCTGATATGGCATGTTTTATTTGGGAATTAAAACACAATTTCTGGAGGAAGTGGAAACATGATGATACAGATTTTACTTTAGATAATTATATGGAAGCACTTCATGACTTAATGGAGGAACACAATGTTCACATAGATGAATTAATTGATTAAATAAACTATGACACAAAATGAAATAGACATATCACTTAGTAAGTTAAACTTAGTTCTTGAAGATTTTCAAATGCTTAGAGATGGAACATGGATTCCTGACACAGAAACTTGTGAAGCAAGCATGGAAAATATCACGGACATTATACAAATTATAGAAAATGAGTAAACCAAAAGAAGGATGGGTAGGTCAATATGCTGCCTTTAATGAAGCATTAAAATACATGCATGCCAGGCAAAATGGATTAGAGAAATCTATCTATACACCTTGGCCTAAATTTAATGATGCTGCAACTGATGGTTTAGAGTGGAATACATTAACTGTTATTGGAGGAAGACCTGGATCAGGAAAGACTTTAATTAAAGATCAAATTATTAGGGAGTCATTTGCACTCAATCCTAATGATAACTTTAGAGTATTAGAATTTCAATTTGAAATGGTAGGAAGAACTTCAGCCATTAGAGAGTTTAGTTCTTTTACAGGAAAAACATATAAAGAATTGTGTAGTGCAGGTAGTACTTTACAACCTGATATACTAAACACATGTCATCAATATGCTAAAGAAAGAGTTAAAAATCCAGTAGACATCATCAGTACACCATTAACAGTAAATCAAATGCGTGAGCAAATTGATATGTATATGAATTTACACAAAGGAACAAAGACCATGATCACATTAGATCATACTATGTTGGTGAAAAGGGCCCCTTATCAGAACAATACATTAGATATGATGTTTGAATTAGGAGAGTTTTTTACACAGTGTAAAAGAGATTACCCTTGTCTGTTTATTGCATTATCACAGCTTAATAGAAATATTGATAGCCCAGACAGAGCAGTAGATGGTAAATATGGTAACTATATACTTGAATCAGATATATTTGGTTCAGATGCAATGTTGCAACATGCAGATATGCTGATAGGTATCAACAGGCCAGCCAAACAAAAGATTAGGTTTTATGGTCCGGATAGATACATGATTGAAAATGATAGAACTCTTGTACTACACTTCCTTAAAGCAAGGAATGGTGATGCAAGAATGAGTTTTTTCAAAGCTAAATTTGAACAAATGAAAATTGAGGAGATGGCAACTCCCGGACAACAAGAAAGAAGATAATTAACAATATGAATCTATGTCAATAACAACTGCAGTACGCAAGCAAAGAGTATCTACTCTAAAAGAAGAGCATGAAGCTTACTTTCAAACTGAAGGTAAAATAAATGCACTATATATTCCCAAGATGGCCTATAGACCGTCTGGTAAGGATGAACTACATGTTAGTTTCTTTCCTAGTGAATTAGAAAATGAAGAAGACATTTATACTGAATTTGTCAGTATAGATTATATAAGTGAAGACCCTAAACGGACTTTATATCTTGTAAACTATAACCCACACTGGAAATCAGAGTATGAATTAATAACTTCAAACTCAGGATTTCAAAGACATTTGATTCCAGTAAGTGAGTTGGTAGTTATAAGTGACGTTACTGATAGAAATAAAAAACTTTCTACTTCAGGAATGATTACAGAAAACTTAGAGCAAACATTGTTTGAGCTACCAGATCCAGATGCAGGAACTGCAAATGAAAAATCATTACTGATAGATAAGTTAGAAGACATCAATCAAACATTAATAACATTAACAAAAGTAATCACTAAATTAACTAAGTAAACTATGGCAACTTCAATTCTCATAATAGCAGACTCTGGTACAGGTAAATCTACCTCTATCAGACATCTGAATCCTGATGAAACGTTCATCATTAACATTGCTAATAAACCTTTACCATTCAAAGGATGGAAAAAGAATTACACAGCAATCAGTAAAGAAAATCCACAAGGTAATCTTGCATCAGCATCCTCTGCTGCAGGTATAATTAAAGCAATAAACCATGTAGATCAAAAAAGGCCAGCAATTAAAACATTAATAGTTGATGACTGGCAGTATATGAGTTCTTTTGAATATTTTGATAGAGCAAATGAAAAAGGTTATGATAAATTCACTCAAATTGCGGCTAATTTAGCAATGGTAGCTAAAATCCCTAAAGATTTGAGAGATGACTTAACTGTAATTTTCTTAACTCACTCAGAAGATTCAACTGATATTAATGGAAATAGAAAAATCAAAGCAAAAACTATTGGTAAAATGATAGATAATACATTAACTTTGGAGGGTCTATTCTCAATAGTTCTATTTGGTAAAGTAAATAAAAATGATGATGGTGAACTTGAATATGGTTTTGAAACTCAGAACTCAGGAGAGAACACATGTAAATCACCACAAGGTATGTTTGAAGATTTCTTCATCCCAAACAACCTGCAGTTTGTTAAAGACTGCATTAAGAAATATGAAGAGTAAACAATTAATAAATCAATAAAAAAAGCAAAAGTATGTTAAACACTAGCGGAATGTCAGCGGGAAGCGGCAAAGAAAAACCAGTAATTGGACCAGGAAATCAACTTGTAAAAATCAATTCAATCTCATTTGATCAAACACCATATGATGCATCAGCATTCAATATTATGGTACATGTAGAGTCTGAACCAATGGAAGGTGAATTTCAAGGATTCTTGAAAGATGTAAATCAACCAGAAGGTGCACGTTATGCAGGACAGGTTGGAAGAGTTAGATATGCTCCATATCCTTATAAAGATGCAACCTTACCAAATGGTAGTGAAATCAGTAGAGATACTGAAGTGATGAAAGCAATGATTGCTTTATCAGAACAACTAGGTAAAAGAACAGAGTTAGATGCTATCCAGGCAAATACTATTGAAGAATTCATGGACAAATGTAATGGTATATTTTCATCACCATTGTTTGTTAACATGTGTCTTGGTACTCGTGAGTGGGAGAATAAAGATGGTTATGTAAATAATGATCTATTCTTACCAAAGATGAGTAAAGATGGTATTCCTGTAGAAGCAGTTGATGCACCAAACTCAAGATTATTGAAGTATGATACTAATAATAAGAATCATTACAGACCAGTAGTTAAGAAGGATGCACCATCAACAAATAGTTTTGAACCGGCTACAACAGCAGGTGATGATTTTGATTTGTAAATCATAATAATTAAATTAAAGGGGTTGGCTCATGGTCATCCCCTTTTTTTTATTTAATTTTAGCTTATGTTTAATACAAAAAATTTAGTACTAGAAGAATCAGATATACCAAGCTACTGGGTATTTCAATATTACCTTAATTTACCTGATACATTAAGTGGTCAGGATGTTAAGCTTACATCAATATTTAATCCTAATGAGAAAACACCAAGCTTTTGTATTTATGTTGATAAAAACATAAACCAATACAAGTTTAAAGATTTCTCAACTGGTAAAAATGGTAACAAAGTAGATTTAGTCAAGATGTTATTCAATGAAGCATACCCGGCAGCGGCTATGAGAATTGTAAAAGATTATAATAAGCACATCAAAACTGATGGTTTTAAAACTGTAGACTTTAAACCTGAAGCAAAGTGGGAAGTAGATTTTGTCAAGACAAGGAATTGGAATGAAAATGATAGCAAATATTGGTTATCATTCAGAATTGGAATGACTATACTAACAGAATTCAATGTTAAACCACTTGAATATTATAACCTCTTAAAATCTGATGAAGACCGTGTTAGCACATTAAGAATTGAAGGTATACCACTTTATGGTTACTTTGACAAACAAGGTGAGATATATAAAATATATCAGCCTACAAGCAGTAATCATAAATTTCATAAAGTAAAATCTTATCTGCAAGGATATGATCAATTGAAATTCAATCAACCTTACTTAGTAATATGTTCATCACTTAAAGATGCATTATGTCTTAAAGGAATGGGTTATAACATAGAAGTTGTAGCTCCAGATAGTGAAAATGTAATGATTAAACCTCATATCATGGAACACTTAAAGAAGAAGTATAAAAAAGTTATTACTCTCTTTGATAATGATGAAGCAGGGACCAAAGCAGTAGATTCATATGCCAACGCATATAAAATCAATGGATTTGTACTAACTATATGCAAAGACATATCAGACGCTATGAAAAAGTATGGTTTTGATAAAGTACATCAACACCTAAAACCTTTATTAAAAACAACATTAAATAAATAAATATGAAGAATAAAAAATGGTTCATCCCCGGATCAGTTCCCTCTTCTAAGAATGGAAGAAGATGGACTGGTAAATACTTTATAGCCAGCAAGGCTGTAATGAATTATAGAAAAATAGCCAAAGACTATTATGCAAAATATGCAGATGAATTCAAAGCTGAATTAGCAAAGCATGAATTACCAGCAAGAATTGCATTTACATTTATTAGAGGTTCACGTCATAAATTTGATTATTTAAACCCTGCACAAACTGTACAGGATGATATGGTTAAAGCAGGATGGATAGAAGATGATAACGCTGAATTTATAAATCCAGTATTTGTACAATATATTTATGATAAAGAAAGCCCAGGTGTTTATATAGAAATATTAAAAGACTAACTGATGAGTGATATCACATTTGATGAATTTTTTACATTAAGGAGTCTATTGAATGGCTCTGAAGAAGATTATCAAATTGCTATAAGTAATTTAGATAACTTAGTATATAATGATAAAAAGATAGTTGACATATTATTTATTAAATCACTGTACGCTGAGAAGAGACAATCTTTTCTAAAATGTGGTGCTTTAGAAAATGAAATTATGTACAGACCAATCTTATTAATGGGAAAGGCTATCTACTCCCGTATCTTAAAAGAAGCAGATAAAAAAGTATATAAACAAATACTCAAGGAAATAATGAAATAAATTAAAGAAATATGCAGAACATACAAGACTTAGTTGCTAAGACAACTAAAGAATTAATTTTAGATGAGCCTTTTTATGGGCTCTTTTTAATTGGTATCAATAAGCAATACAGTGATAAGATTCCTACAGCAGGGGTTAGTAAACATGGTATTGGTATGCAGTTAACTATAAATCCAGAGTTCTATATAAACTTAAGCTTGCCTCACAGGGTAGGATTAATTAAACATGAACTGTTGCACATTGCATTTGGACATTTATTAATGAGAGATTTATACTCAGATTTTAAACTATTTAATATAGCAGCGGATCTAGAAATAAATCAATATATAGACAGTGACAAGCTACCAGAAGGTGGTTTATTACTATCAAGTTTTCCAGAATTAAATCTTCCTACTAAGGCAGGGACAAAAGTTTATTATAATCTTTTGGAACAAGCACAAGAAGATGGTACATCACCTTCATTAGATAACCTAATGGATAGTATGAACGGAGAAACTGAATATGATCACTCTACATGGGCTGATTTTGATGACTTATCTGAACCAGATAAAAAGCTAATGCAAAAACAAGTTGAACACCAGTTAAAAGACGCTGCTGAAACAACTATTAAAAAGCAAGGGCATATACCTGGAGAATGTAAGGAGTTAATTGATAGATTATTCCATGTTGAACCTGCCAAATTTGATTGGAAACAATATTTAAGAAGATTTGTGGGTAATTCTAGTATAGTATATACAAGAAAGCTGAGACGTAAGTATAACAAACGTTATGCTGAGAATCCTGGCCTTAAGATCAAATTTAAAAATCACATACTTGTTGGTATAGATACATCAGGATCAGTTAATACAGATGAGCTCAAAGAGTTTTATAATGAGCTACATCACATGTCTAAGACAGGACATAAAATAACTGTTGCACAATGTGATACAAGTTTGAATTCTGTTAAAGAATTTAATCCAAAACAAGCATGGGAAATTAACGGAAGAGGTGGAACATCATTTCAACCAGTAATTGATCATTTCAATGAAAAGAAAGGGACATACACGGCCCTTATCTATCTAACTGATGGTGAAGCATATCCACCACATAATTGCCCATCAAATACTTTATGGGTGTTAAGTAGCATCTCTGACATGAATGATGATTTACCAGGTAAAGTTATAAAATTAAACTAAACATGGGACGTTATTATAGTGGAGACATTGAAGGGAAGTTTGCCTTTGGTGCTCAAAGTAGTGGTGCAGCAGATAGATTTGGTGTATCAGGTGAAAGTCCTGGTTATATTGAGTATTTATATACTGAAGATAACTTAACAGCTCTTGAAGCTGAACTTAAAGCAATTGAAGCTTCATTCAAAGAGTATAAAACACCTCTTTTAGCTTATTATGATTTATTTGGTGTAGAAGATGATGTTGAAATAACATTTGAATCTTACATTGAAAAAGGTGATTTTAAACCTATGGGTCCTATTATGCAAGATGATTTCAATGATTATAGAATAGGTAAAAAAATACAAAACTGCGTTATAAAGCATGGAGAATGCTCATTCACTGCAGAATTATAAACAAAAACAAAAATTAATTAAGAATATGGCACAAGTAAATTTAAACGTAACAGAATTAAAAGGTTTTGTAAACCACATCATTAAGAACAACAGATACTTACAGGAAAGCGGAAAGAGCCCTGTATCAGTAGAAGTAGTTGGTGAATCAGGGATTGGTAAAACTTCAACTATTGTTGAGTTGGCTGAAGAAAACAAATTAAATTTTGTAAAGTTAAACTTAGCACAGATTGAAGAACTTGGAGATTTAGTAGGATTTCCTGTTAGACAATTCCAAATGTATAAAGAGACAAAAGTTTCAACAAAAACAAATGATATATCCTATACAGCAGCACAAAGATCAGCTGCCTCATCAAGTCTAGCGGCTATGCCTCAAACAAAAACTAAAAAAGTTGGTTTGTGGGTTGATGAACTTGCAGTACAAGAATACCTAAAGAATGGGTATAAAATGTCAGGTAAGAACAGGATGTCATATTGTCCACCAGAGTGGATTGCAGATGCAAAAGATGGTGGTATTTTATTATTGGATGACTGGAATAGAGCTGATACAAGATTTATCCAAGCAGTAATGGAATTAATTGACCGTCAGACTTACATCTCATGGAAATTACCAAAAGATTGGCATATCATCTTAACAGCAAATCCAGATAACGGAGACTATATGGTTAACAGTGTAGATAGTGCACAGAAAACTAGATATGTAACTGCTAATCTTAAGTTTGATGTAAACATCTGGGCAGAATGGGCTGAGTCAGCAGGGATTGATACTAGATGTATTAACTTCTTATTACTTCACCCGGAGCTTGTAACACAGGAAACTAATGCAAGATCAATAACAACGTTCTTTAATTCAATCTCAAGTTTTGATAGTTTTGAAGAGAACTTATCATTAATTCAAATGATTGGTGAAGGATCTGTTGGAGATGCATTTGCTTCTATGTTTACTACATTTATTAATAACAAACTTGATAAATTAGTTACACCAAAAGATTTATTGACTCATGACAGTGAATCATATATCTTAGGAGAACTAAGAAGTTGTATTGGTAAAGATGATACATACCGTGCTGATATTGCAGCTACATTAGCAACACGTTTGGCTAATTACTCTGTAGTATATTCTAAGGAAAACACAGTTAGTCAGAAGATTACTGATAGATTAAAAGCACTTTGTACTAAAGATTACTTCACAAATGATCTTAAGTATTTAGTTGTTAGAACAATATTTAGTGGAAATAAACAAAAGTTTAATAAACTAATGATGGTTCCTGAAATTATCAAAATGACAATGAAATAGAATTTAAAATTATGGCAAATAAATCAGTTTATCAAGATTTTGATACTGATGCATTAAACCACTATGGTCTAGCAGCAGCTCCTAAATTAGGAGTTGTTGTTGGTTCTATAGTAGAAGATGTATTGGTTACTCAAGATCAAACAACATTTGAAAAAATACAAAGGTCTCTATCAGTTCCAACTGAATCAGGGACTACGTTTATAAATAAAAAGAAAGCATTCATTCTACCAAGATGTGACGTATCACAAGACAGGTTGAAAGCAGCTTTGAAAGAACATGGAATTGCTGTTACAAATGATTATACTTTAGCAGATCTTATTGTAGGTCATGAAGATATATACAGAAGATTTGAGAACAGTGAGAATATCATGAGTTCAATAATGATGTCTAAACTTTGGAACTATGAAACAACTAGTGGTGCAGGGGGAAGCAGTCTTCCTTTAAACACCATAATTGAAAATCATGGAAAAGTAATTGTAACTCATAAAATAACTGAAAAGATCAGATACTATGATTTGAATATTGAAACTTCACTTTATGATGAATGGTTGATTACAGGATTGGCATTAAACTTAGCTTATCTAATTGATACAACTGGAGGAGATATTTCAGTTATAGATCCTGAAACCGTATTGCATAGTTCTGCTAATAAGGTAGTTATGGATGAAGAACTTTTAAGTGATTTATCTAGACAGCTTCAGGCATATGGAGATGATAATAAAGCAATGGCTGCTAAAATGATTCCATGTATTGATTACACTAAAAATTTTCATTTACTATGGAGGTTTGCACAAGATAATGATGGCAATATGTACTCCTTTAATAGGGATAAAGATATTCAATATTGGTTATCAGTATCAAACTTTAATAAATTCACTAGACTATCTGCACAGGATATGATATTGTGGTTAGAAAAGAAAGAGTATTTGAATGCAGTATCATTTAGATATTTAGAGCCTATAGTTAGAAGAGAAATAAGCATACACAACAGAGATCTTTATACATTTAAAGTGGCTGTAAAAAAAGAATACCAACAATATTTAGGTACTAAAACTTAAAACAATGAAAAAAAGATATCAAGTAAACTGGAACCAATCAGAAGAAAATGTCACAATAGTGAATGGTAAATGTAAATTAAAAGCATCAGCGTTTGATGTTCTATCTGCAGGTACATGGGTTGGGCATAGTAATGATTATGCTATAACAAAAGCAGATAAAGTAAGAATTGGTGTTGATTTTAAAACACCAGATACATTTACAATACAGGATAAAACCATATATAGATTTCCTAAGTTGGATTTACCTAGACAAAAGGTGGATTTACTTAAAGAAAAATACAATGTCAAAGTAATTAGAGACCCAAATAAAGCAGATATTCATGTAATTTCAGATAAGTTATTTGATAGCATATTTGATTACAATTGGCAAACATCATCAACGTTTCTACACTTCTTTAAGGTATTAAAAAAACTAAAAGAAGATGATCACCTAACTGTAGGTGCATTAGAAAAAGTTAAAGATATAATGGAAACTGTTGGTGTAGACTCAATGGTTAAATTAGAAAATAAGTATAGTTATAGACACAACAGTTATTCCAATCCAGATGCAACTTCTATATTTTTAGATATTATAAATGGATTATGGTTAAATGAAGAAGTTAATATGAATAAGGACATCATCATTGATGATAAAAATATTCAAGATTTCTTAGACATTAAAAACAGTAGTGCTACAGTTCTTTATGATACTGATGTTATAGGTATTATAGATGGCCAACTTGCTGTAATTGATAATGTAGAGTATGAAGGTATCCGCAAAATGATAGTTAGTAATGATAAAGACAATAGGTCATTAGCATTAGAAATGCTAGCAAATTGTAATGTGGATAAATCATATGATGTAGTCTCAAGTATTTTTTACTGGGAATACAACTGGCTAAAAGATACCAATAACTGGAATAGTGTAAATGTTAAAGCATTAAGAAAAAGACTAAAGGAATACCAAGGTGGACCTTGTACTTCTAATATATATGCTTATAATAAATACATTAATAATTTGGTTAAAGATGATAAATTAACTGAATATGCAGTAAATGAAACAAGAAAGAAACTGTATCATGAAGTTTTAGGAAACCTTGTTGGTACTACTGCAGATGTTTTTGAAGTAAAATTTGAGAACTTGGAATTAAAAGAAAAATTAATACAAAAAATAAAAACAGATGAATAGAGACTTAGAGAAAGAAAGGATATTTTATGCAAAAAAAGGTTTTTGCTTTAGTTACTCCTCACTAAACAAATTATTATTTTCACCATCCTTATTTTATAAGGAATATATTATGTTTGACCGTGAGGTTAGAACAGACACCCACCTTGTTGAAGGTAAACTTGTGCATTGCTTATTGTTTGAACCAGAAAAGGTATTGGAGAAATTCAATCTTGTTCCTGGTAGAGCACCAAGTGATAATATCAAAAAAGTAATGAAAGATATGTCTCTCTTTACTGATGCAGAATCATTAGCTGATTGTTCAGAACAAGCTCTTGAATCATTAAAAACTTTAAATCTTTTCCAGTCTCTTAAAACAGATGAGCAAAGAATTAAAAAAGTTATTACTGAAGATAATGAACCATATTGGAGTTTCTTAAGTAACACTAACGTTGATGTTGTAGATCATGATACTATGAATAAATGTTTAGATAAAGTGGAAACACTTAAATCAAACAAAGATGTTATGGATCTGTTTAAACAACAGGAGACAGACTTTGAGTTAGATCCAATTGAAACACATGCTGAAAAATATTTGAAGTCTGAAGTATCAGAAAACAATTTTGGTCTTCATGGTTACATTGATTACTATAAAATAGACCATGATAAAATGGAGGTCACAATATGTGATCTTAAAACTACTGGTAAAACTATTTCTGATTTCCGTGAGACCATTGACTTTTATAATTATTGGTTGCAAGCAGCCATATATGCTAAATTAGTTTATGATACTCTTGGAGAAAAGGCTGAAGAATACACAATAGTATTTAAGTTTGTTGTTATTGATAAATACCAACAGGTGTATGTTTTTGATGTTACTGAAGATACTTTAGCAGGATGGGCTGATGGCCTTGAAGGTGTTATTAAAGTAGCTGCACATCATTATGATGAGAAAAACTATCAATTACCATATGACTTTCTGGTAGGAAACATTAAGTTATAGTATGGACAATGTATATACAGACTATTTCCAAAAGAGTAAGGTTTTTCTTTACCCTCTGTTAAAACTTAAAAAAGGTATCACTTATGTTCCTGTGCAAACTTATGTTTGTTGGGAGCATGAGTATGCTATTGAGGATCACAAATTATTATGTGAGTATCATGTTAAGTCTTCAGATAAGTTTGTAGCATTCTGTAATAAATATTTAAAAAGTAACAAACTCTTTTATAAATACATAGACCTTGGAGAAAACAAGCATCTATTTATATTTGACTTTAAACCTTATAAAAATGACTTTAACAGATTTGCACTTGGTAAATTTTCTCAATTCAGTTTAGAATCCAAAATAGTAATATTGGATTTTTTCAATGCTTCAGGAAATATGTTAGGTTATATAACATCATTCCTATCTCCAGATAATGCACATGCTGATTATGCTGCTGCTTTTAATGTAGATATAGAAAGTATACAGGAAGTTTATGAAGTATGCAGTGTACCAAACTTAAAAAAAGAAACCTTTCAAGATAATAATCATCTATTAGATTGTTTATTAAATAAGAACTCCATATCTTTGGAGAAATAAAAAACTAAATATGTCACAACAAATTGGACAAAACATGATGTTAGTTAACTCTAGCTTCAGAAACGCAAAATCATTTACATTAATACCAGTGAGTGCGGACTCACCATATGTAGAAGCTATGTTTGACCCTGCGTCAAGCATCTTAGCTGTAATCAGTAAAGTAATGAAGCAATCATACCATATGGTTGCAAAACTTGATGATGAAGGACAGCCAATGAAATTAAAGAACCCAAATCCTCAAACTGGTAAAACAGTTAAAGAAGAAAGAAGGTTAGTTGATACATTCTCTGAATTCTATTTAAGTGATGTTAAGGACATTGAAACGTTTATTCATATGTTTGCAGTAAATGCTGAACATTTTGACTATAAATCTTTCTTTGCTGAGGTAAAAGAGACAAAAGTTTCTAACCTTATAATGCCAAGTTAAAAAATCTAACAGTACCTTAAACGCTACCCCTCTGAACAGCGTCCCAGTTAAGGTCTTTTATAAAAGGGCACAGTAAAATGTGCCTTTTTTTGGCTCTAAAAACTTCAAGATGATAAATAACATGATAACAATATGCCCATGAAACATTGGGTAATGGATTATGAAACTTTAAAAAATTGTTTTACAGGTGTATTTGAACATTACAAAACTCAGGAAACTGAAATATTTGTAATTCATGATCTGCAGAATGATTTGGAGAAGTTCATTAATTTCCTAGAAAATAATATAAAAAACAAAGAGTGGCATATATCCTACAATGGATTAGCATTTGATGCGCAGGTCACTCACTATATAATAGACAATTGTGTCTTATGGAAGAACTTAGATGGATGTGAAATAGCCAATATTATTTATAACTATGCACAAAAGTGTATCATAAAGTCTAATAACAAAGAGTTTAGTGATTATCCACAGTGGAAAATGAAAATGGGCCAAATTGATGTATTTAAAATGCACCATTGGGATAACCCTGCTAAACGTTCAAGTCTAAAATGGATTCAGTATAGTATGGATTGGCAAAACATTATTGATATGCCTATTCATCATGAAACTGAAATACATACGCAAGCAGAGATAGATCTTATATTAGAATACTGTGTTAATGACGTAAGGTCAACAAAGGAAATCTATAACAGATCTAAATCACAGATAAAATTAAGAAAAGAACTTACTAAAGAATATGGCATTGATTTATTTAGTGCATCTGAACCTAGAATAAGTAAAGAAATATTTGGTTACTTTTTAACTAAAAAACTTAACATACCAAAGAGAGATCTCAAGCAAATGAGAACTCACAGAGATATAATTAAAGTTAAGGATATATTATTACCTTATATTAAATTTACTTCACCTGAGTTTAATGTGTTACTTGATAGGTTTAAAGCTATAGAAGTTGATGCAATGAATCTTAAAGGTAGCTTTAAGTACAACATCCTGTACAAGAATGTGAATACACATTTTGGTTTAGGTGGTGTGCACGGTGCTGCTAGCAAAGGTGTTTATGAACCGGATGATGATATGATGATTATGTCATCTGATGTTACCAGTTTTTATCCTAATCTTGCTATAAAGAACAAGTGGTCTCCAGGACATTTCCCAAAGGAAGAATTCTGTGACCAGTATGAATGGTTTTTTGAAGAGCGTAAGAAGATCCCTAAGAGCAATCCAATGAATTATGTATATAAGATTATACTTAACTCTACTTTTGGCCTTAGTAATGATGTGAATAGCTTCTTTTATGACCCAGAGCTTTGTATGAGGATTACAATTAATGGTCAACTTACCTTAATGATGCTTTATGAGCAAATTATGGAAAGAATACCGGGTGCAATTCCTTTATTACAGAACACGGATGGTGTTGAGACCATTATACCAAAGGCTTATTATGATGAGTACATGAAGATATGTGAGGAATGGCAAGAAATTACCAATCTAAACTTAGAACATGATGAATATCAGAAATTAATTTTAGGTGATGTCAACAACTACATAGGAATAAACAAATATGTGGAAGTAGATATTACAAAATGGAGAGATATAAAAGATGCTAATCCTCACTACCTGTTTAAGGTTGAGAATGATAAGTTTAGTTTTGCTCCAGTAAAGTTAAAAGGCAGGTTTAATTTTCATGATTTGCAATTACACAAGAATAAATCTAAATTGATTATACCCAAAGCAATTTACCAGTACTTTGTACATAATATACTTCCAGAAGAATATATTAATACAAACAAGAATATATTGGACTATTGTATTGGTGGTAAATCTAAAGGAAGATGGAAGCAAGTGGCCAGGTATATTAATCAAGGGGCTTATACTGAAGATGATCTACAAAAGATTAATAGATATTATATATCTAAATCCGGAGTTAAAATTGTTAAAGTAAACAAAGATGATCAAAGGGAAATTCAATTGGAAGCAGGTCGTTGGTTACAGGTTGTATTTAATGATATGCAAATTAAACCAAAGTGGGAAGACTATAACATTGATAAAAAGTACTATCTTGACTCTATAGAAGAAGAAATAAATAGTATTATTAATGTATCATCTAATCAATTAAAACTTTTTTAATGGAAAACACAAGTAAAAAGACCCCCAAAGGGGCCATAAAGTTTACAATAACTTTGTCAGAAGAGCAGAAAGATGCCAAAACTCAAATACTGAAGCATCCTTTTAATTTTATAGTTGGTAAAGCCGGTAGTGGTAAAACACTACTTGCCGTCCAAGTAGGTCTGGATCAGTTTTTTAAAAGAAACTTTGATAAGATAATTATTACTAGACCAACTATATCTACAGAAGACAATGGATTCTTACCGGGGTCAGAGAAGGAGAAAATGGAACCATGGTTAGTACCCATTAGATCTAATATGAGAAAGGTTTATAACAAACCACCTGTATTAGAAAGAATGGAGACTAATGAAGAAATTGAATTGGTTTCTTTAGCACACTTCCGTGGTAGAACATTTAACAATTCTATAGTTATTATAGATGAGTTTCAAAATCTTACCAGAGCCCAACTGGCAATGGTATTAGGAAGACTAGGTAAAAATTCAATAATGATGTTATGTGGTGATAATCAACAGATTGACTTAAAGGATAGAAACTATTCAGCAATACATGAAGTTGCCAAGATAATTGGTTCAAAGTATGTGAATAAAGTAATCCTGCAAGATAATCACCGTCATGAATCTCTTATTGAGGTATTAGAACTATTAGCAACAAACTAAAAATGGAAAATAAATGTACAACAGTAGAGATCTCTAAACAAGATCAAATAAATGAAGACTTTTTTAAAGTAATCCATAATACATTGGGTGAACTAAAAGATTTACTTCTTGTAAAAGGCAAGGAGTATGTGAGAAATAATGATGTATATCATAACTTCAATCAAGGTGCCATAATGAAAGGTACTACACCTGAGAAAGCCTTGGATGGTTTTCTTTTAAAACATGAAGTGTCTATAAATGATATGACCAATGATCTGGATGATGGCATACTGCCTTCTAAAGATAAAGTCATAGAGAAGTTTAATGATAACATGATCTACTTACTTATTAAGAAAGCAATGATATTAAATAGGATTAAAAATGAGTAAAAAAATGGATTATTTTGAATTAGAATGTGCCGTTGAAGAATGGGCACATGAAAAAGGGATTATGGCTAAGGCCAGTCCTATGGCACAAGCCTTAAAAACAATGGAAGAGTGCACGGAGCTCTGTACAGCAATTAACAATAAAGACCGGGAAGAAATTGTAGATGCAATGGGTGATATAATGGTAACATTAATCATACAAGCAAAAATGCAAAACGTTTCTTTGGAGTCTTGTTTAGAATCAGCTTATCATATTATAAGCAAAAGGACTGGTAGAATGATTAGAGGACAATTTGTAAAAGATCCAACAATACTTTGATAAACTAATTATATTTACTACCTTTACACATTAAAAGTTTAAACATATGCGCTATAAAAAAGCAACAGAAACAACAAAAACTTACTTAGAGAATGCCACCTTACCTAGCCATGGTAAGAGTTATACAGTTATATCACACAAACAAGTGATAGATAACACAAAAATTTTATTGGAGGATAGTGGATTTACTATCCGTAAAGAAATATATAGAGCAAACATGAATGCCCAAGTAGCACAGGGTATATATCATATTTATCCTTCTCAGTCTCAAGATGACGTAATAGCAGGAGAGAAAGAACTAGGAATGATGTTTGCCTGGACAAACTCTTATGACAAGAGTACAAGATTCCAATGCGCTATTGGAGCATACGTTATGGTATGTGATAATGGTATGGTAGCCGGAGACATGATGAATTTCAAAAGAAAACATACTGGATCAGCAGGCCATGATATGGTTGTACAATTAAGTAACCAAATTAAAAATGGTGAAAAACATTATACACGCATATTAGCAGACAGGGATTCATTAAAAGGTACAATATTGAACAAACGTAAACAATCTGAATTACTAGGAAGACTGTTTGCAGATGATGAAATTATTACCGCAACTCAAGTTACGTGTATCAAGAAAGAAATGAATAAACCATCTTATGATTATGATTGTAATGATGACAATGCATGGGCTTTCTATAATCACGTAACACATTCACTAAAAATGTCCCCACCAAGAGATTGGATGCAGGACAGCCAAAACTTTCATGACTTTATGATGACAGAAGTATTATCAAACGCAGCAGGATCACAATCAAGTGACGTAGACTTTAGTAATTTGCAAACTACAATAGATGAAAATTTTGATACCAGTGAGGTACAAGATATAATCTTGGAATCAAGTGGAGCAATAGAAATAGATGAGGATATTACACCTCTTCAATTAGCATATGAAACATATACAGCACATAATTGGTAACAATACTACAAATATTGGCTCTGATTGGTTGTATCTACATTTGTACTAAAAACAAATTAGGAAACTAAAAAGTAAAAGACTGGGGGAATTAATAGTTCCTCTGGTTACTTTTACATAAGTTTTCCTATGCGTTTTATAAAATTAACAGTAAAATAGAAACTAAAATGAAAAACATAAAATTTAATACAGAAGCTAGAAATGGCTTGAAAGATGGAGTTGATGCCCTGGCAAATGCTGTAAAGGTAACATTAGGCCCAAAAGGAAGAAATGTAATTATTAGTAAATTCTTTGGAGGACCTCAAGTTACTAAAGATGGTGTTACAGTTGCAAAAGAAATTGAACTTGAAGACCCCTTAGAAAATATGGGTGCTCAAATGGTTAAAGAAGTTGCTTCTAAGACTAATGATCTTGCAGGTGATGGAACTACAACCGCTACTGTATTAGCTCAGGCTATAATACATGAAGGTTTAAAGAATGTTGCAGCAGGCGCTAATCCAATGGATTTAAAAAGAGGGATTGATAAAGCTGTTTCAGTAATAGTTGCAAATTTACATGAACAATCTATAACAATAGGTGATTCATTAGATAGACTAAAACAAGTGGCTTCTATTTCTGCAAACAATGATGCTGAAATTGGTGATTTAATTGCCAATGCATTTACCAAAGTTGGTAAAGAAGGTGTTATTACTGTAGAAGAGGCTAAAGGTATGGAAACATATGTTGATGTTGTGGAAGGAATGCAATTTGATAGAGGTTTCTTATCTCCTTACTTTGTAACTAACCCGGATAAGATGAGTGCTGAACTAGAAAATCCATACATTTTAATAGTTGATAGAAAAATATCTAATATGAAAGACCTACTTCCTATATTGGAACCGGTTGCTCAAACAGGTAAAGGTTTATTGATTGTTGCAGAAGATGTTGACGGAGAAGCCTTAGCTACCTTAGTAGTGAACAAATTAAGAGGTGGTCTTAAGATTGCTGCAGTTAAAGCTCCTGGCTTTGGTGCAAGAAGAAAAGACATGCTTGAAGATTTGGCAATATTAACGGGTGCAACAGTTATCTCTGAAGAGAAAGGTGTTACTCTTGATGATGTTAGTATTGATATGTTAGGACATGCTTCATCTGTATCTGTAGATAAAGACAACACTACCATTATAAATGGTTCAGGTGATCAGGATAAACTTAATGCAAGAATTATTCAGATAAAGGGTCAAATAGAGACAATGGAAAGTGCTTATGAGACAGAAAGATTGCAAGAACGTTTAGCTAAGTTAGCAGGTGGTGTTGCAGTTTTATATGTTGGTGCAGCTTCTGAAGTTGAAATGAGAGAAAAGAAAGATAGAGTTGATGATGCACTTGCTGCAACAAAAGCTGCTGTTGAAGAAGGTGTAGTTGCTGGAGGCGGTGTTGCTTTGCTTAGAGCTGGTTTAATACTTGAAGGATTGGTAAGCCCAACTCCTGATGAAAGTGTTGGTATTGGTATTATTGCAAAAGCAATCTTAGCTCCATTCAAAACTATCTGTGAAAATGCAGGTGTTAGTGCTGATGTAAAATTAGACGGTGTATTATCTAGACCAAGTGGAACTGGATATGATGCAAAGGATGATGCGTATGTTGAAATGTTTGATGCAGGGATTATTGATCCGTGTAAAGTAACTAGAGTTGCATTAGAAAATGCAGCTTCTGTTTCTGGAATGATTTTAACTACGGAATGTGCTTTGGTGAATACTACAGGTAAACCATCTGCAGGAGACATGCCTGAAATGCCAGGTGGAATGCCCGGAATGATGTAGTAACTTACATAATAATAATTAATGAGGGGAACAATATCAACTGTTCCCCTCTTATTATTTTATAAATATATTATTAAATTCTAATTATTCCCACATTACTACATTTACTGCTGCATTGATTGCTTTTGCATCTATACTAACCATATTAATTGAATATCCAGTAGTTGTTTTTTTATTTACCCAACCACGTGTTCCACCACCCATTACATTTGTATCTTCAAAAGTTAAATTAACCATATAATCTGCATTGGAAACTCCAGTTGCAAATGTAACATCATATATTCCTACCGGACCTTGTTTAACCATAAAGGCTCCAAGATTAGATATACTGTTAGTATTACTTAAAGCAACTGTATCACCTTGAACGGCAACACTTTTAATAGTACCAAAAACAGCCAAAGGTCCTATACCTATTAACTTCTTTACATCGTCCATTGTTACTTTATGGACATTTTGAGATTTAGCATCATGAAACATGATATAATCATCAAGATCTATTTGAGAAACTACAGGTGCTGAATAAACAACATTATCAAGACCTAAATAATCAACCTCAACTGTGCTACCAGATATTGTAACACCTGGGCCTCCAGTATATGAACCACCTGTACCATTTGATGCAGAAGTAATACGTCCTTGTTGATCAACTGTAATATTAGCTGCTGTATAAGTACCTGCTGACACAGCTGTATTATCAAGACTTATTTGTATTGAATCTGTAGCTTGAGAAACAGTAGTTAAACCTATACCACCTTTTAATAATAAAGTATCACCATCACTAATTGTCTGTGCTGCACCAGTATCACCTGTTGCTATCCAATGTGTACTTAAACCTGAAGTCCATGGTATATTAACCACGGCTTGATTTTGATCATTGAATTGAACACCATAAGTTCTATCATCCACATTAGTTATTGAATTTACTGCAGTAGTTTGAACAAGATCGCTATATAATTTAACACCTCCAATTGTGGTTGATGTTGCATATGGGAGTGAACTTTGTATCCAAGGTACATTAACAACCAATTGCCCATTATCATTAAATTGAACACCGTAAGTTCTTTTAGCAACTTCAGATACTCCTTCAGCAATAATTGTCTGAACTGTATCAAACCTAAGTTTACCAATACCTTGAATAACTGATGTCATTACCGGTACTGCTGAAGGAATAATTGGAAAAGTAACAAGATTACCTAACCCATTAATATAATCATTAGATGTACCATTTGCTGTTATATCAACATCTGCATTTGTAGTTGGATTACTTACAGTAACACTAAATGCTGTTCCAGCATGAGTTGCTCCTACACTAACTACAGAACCGCTACCTCCACCACCTGTTGCATAATTGGGAACATTTAATATTCCACTTATTAAGGTAGATGGCCCTGATGTTCCAGTTGTTGTTAAACCTGTAACAATACCTTGAGGTCCTAAAGCAAGTATATCTTGTAAATTAACAGCATGAACTGTATCATCATCTTTATCACTAAACATGAAATAATCATCAAGCGCAACTGCTGATGATCCACTTGCAAGAATAATGTTTTGGTCAGTTGAATATAATGCTCCAATAATAGGATCTACACTAGTCCCTGTTAACTCTAAACCTGCAGCTACATTAACACTTGTTACTGTACCATAAGTTGTATCAACCCAAGTAACGTTTGTTCCTGTTGAACTTAATACTTGACCTGCTGCACCCGGAGAACTAGCTCCATCATATAAATGACCTTGAATGCCAACGCTTGCTTCAAAAGTTACTAATTCAGTATCTGAATCAGATCCAATACTTAAATTTCCTGGAGATTGAACCATTGCTATTGGTCCAGCATCCCCTATTGTTGTGGCACTTGTCCACATTGCTATATTATTAATAGTACCTGATCCTCCTATTTCACTAGCAGCATCAATTTTTATAACACCAGCTGTATCAGTCAATGTTATATTAGTTCCTGCTTCAAGTGTAACTAAATCAATTGTAGAATCAGATCCTACAAGTGTTAAGTCAACATTTAAACCAGATTGAGCACTAACTAAATCATATGTAGTATCATTACTTGGAAGAGCAGCTATAAAATCATCCATACGTATAATGAATGGTTCCATTTTAGGCGCGTAACTAGCACCCGTATTCAAACTGCTATTCTTTACTCTACCAAATTCAATATAATCTGATGAAAGTTTAAGAATGTCTTTTCTTTTTCCAATTTTTAAGAGACCTAAAACCTCTTGTATAAATATACTCATAATATTGTTTGTTTATTTTACTTATTATCTACCGCAACCTGGTTTCCATTTTGCTCCACCAGATTTTCTTCTAGCTCTTCTTCTGGCTCTTTTAGCTTTACCACCCGGACCTGGAGTAGAATCAGTAGATTCAACACCTGAGTAAAACCCAGATACATCTCCACCATCCATGAATTTCTTTGTTAATAATTTATTATTCATAATATTGTTTATTTATTTTCTATTTTCTGCACTTGTACCATAGTAGTATGCAAATATGTTACTTATTACCACACCTTCAATCATACCCATTAAATGTACAAAGAGATCATTCTCAAGTACTGCAGGTATATAAACCACAGCATAAATCATAAAAATGAAAGAGAATAAACCTGTTAAACCGGTTGCCAGCATCATCCAATCTTGTTTGTTGGTCTTAGCTATTTCAACTTCTCTTTTTCTTGCTGAATCTCTATCTGCTACTTCTAAAGCATACATTTCTTGAACATAAGTATCTGCTATTATTTTATCTTCAGCAGATATATTAGGATCACTCTTTATAAGATTGCTAACCATACCCAATACACCAGCATCTGGTAACAGATCCCCAGCAATATTCAATATACCTGGAGCTACCTTCATTAGGAACTTACCAAATTTGGTATCTCTAAATTTCTTTTTTGGTGTATCACTCATAATTACTAAATTATTGGTGTTATAGCTGTTATAATTCCGTTGACAACTGTCACATCTTTATCATCCGCACTGATAAATTTACCTGTTGCACCAACAACTGGAGCAGGTAATATCAAAGTTTTCAATGACTTAATTGTTATTAAATCAGTTTCAACCTTTGGGTGAGGTTTCATTCTTTCTTGAGCGGTAGCATACCTTGCTATAGCAATATAATCTTCTGTTCTAGGTGTTACAGCTTTCTTTCTTGAAAGCATTCCCATCATGTCTTGTAGTAGAGTACTCATATGTTTAATTTTTTATTGTATGTATTGACCATGTTATGCTTATTTCATCTTCTGTTTGTATATTATCAAATGAAAATCCAAAAGCAGCATAACCGGCTTCATCTATAGGTGTTGTTAGAGTTACTATTGTTTCTCCACAACTAATAGTTGCTCCATTATTTGAAAATGTAGTAAGTGTTGTATCATTTTGAACATCTTGTACTGCCCATTTACCACCAGCATTTGCCATATCACTACATTTAAAATGACCTAAAAAAGTTTTAGGCTTAATTGGTAAATTAGGATCATATCTATTAATAGAGAACAAGTAAGATAGTTTAATTTTATCTCCAACAGCTAGTATTTTATTTAAAGGAATAGAAGAATATCCAGGAAGGTCGTTAATATACCATGATATTGCTGAAGAAGTGTTATACTCACCATCAGTCCAATTATTTAAATAAGGAGATGTTGTTGATACACCTCTAACAACTTCTGTTCCGTATGTTATATAATTATCATTAGTCATATTAGGCCAACTAAGACGGTCTGCATTTACTGCCATAAAAGCATGTCCTGATGCTATTGTATCTTGAGTTGAACCACCACCACCTGATCCTGAAGCAGCATTGGTAATTTGACCTTGTGCATTAACAGTTACAGTACTATTTGTATATGTTCCTGGCACAACTGCTGTATCAGTAAGATTAACTAATACTTTTGTACCACTTGCACCTTCAGTATTTATTCCTGTCCCACCTTCAATGTCAACTATTGAACCATCAACAACTACTTGGTTAGTACCAGCATCACCTCCAATTATAAAGCTACTCATTGTACCACCACCACCACTTGCTGCTGCTAAATTAATTGTATCAGCTAATTGAGTGATAGTTACTGAACCATCATTTGAGGTTAAAGATTTAAAGTTTAATGTTTCACCAACCTTATCTTTCCATACACCTACACCTACACCTACATTAGCTGCAGTATTAGGCTCACCTGTTGTAGTAAACTCAACATAATCATTATCTAATGATGTAGAAATTGTAAGATTAGTACTTAATGACTTTAAAGTTCTGAATGATACAGTACACTTTTGTGTTTCTTTATCAACTTCAGTTTTTTGATATACACCAGCGCTATTTGAAGCTGGTATAGCAGGAACATTAACATGATCACAATGTTCTGCAGCAATTTTAAAATCTTTTATTTTGATAAGTTTAACAGACTTGTATGGAATAGGTGATGCAATACCTGTCATTTCAGGTTCTTCATTGATACCCAATACCAGTACATCATTAGGGCCTGCTTCAGTAGCAAACTTCTTACGTTTAAATAAACTTAGTACGTCAGTTAAAATGTTCATATCTATTTTTTCCTTTTACTATTTATATGAGGAGATGGGTCACCACCATTCATATAGTTTGGGTTTTTTCTTTTGTTCTTAGAAGGCCCAGAACTTGTCCAACCTCCCATTTTATATTCTTGCATGCTTTCAGAACCATCTGCTTTAGATGCTAATCTTTTAGCGTTGCCACCTTTTTTCATCTTATCAACCATAGATCCATACATGATGTCATCTAATTCACCACCACCTTGTTTACACAAAAGTTTTGATTTTTGTTTGGTCATCTTTTGACTTTGTAATCCTTGTCTCTTCATTGTTTGTTGTTATTAAAAATCCAATGTGAAAGTTATAAAAAATAAATATAACTTTAATGTATTATAGTTATGATCTTTATCAGGATTAAGGTGCTCCCATCCTAAAGCAAATCTATCATGCGGCCAGTGAAAGGCTATTTCTAAAGTCCAACCCATAATTATTTGCAGTTACAATTCTTACAATCACAGTTATCTGAGATTGAACAATTTTCTTTTTTACAGTAACCCAAACATAATTTACCAAAGGTTACCCATCTGATAAACAAACATACATTTTTCATAATTTTCAATTTATATTTATAATTGCACTATGCACTTTATACTATTAATATACAAATTTATTACTACTTTAACAAATATAAAGGGTACCTACTTATTCTTAAGTCTTTCATTATCCTTACTAAGGAAGTCTACTTTGACATGTAATGTACTTACTTCCTTTGTCAAGGTAAGTATTTGTTTAATCATTACATCTTTTTCATCTGAGCTATCTGATAGTAATTGTTCTAATCTTTTAACTCTCTCTCTCAAATCATCTCTATACATATTCTGGTCTGTCCTGTCAAGGGACTCTATTTCTGTTCTTAACTTAATCTTCTTCTCATAAAATCTCCATGCTCCTGCAGAAAATAAAACGGTTACCATTGTTACTATGACATTGGTTATGTTATCATACTGATTTATATCTATCATTTTTGTTTTCTATAAAATTGTGATGTAACTTGTGTTAAGTTTATAAATGACATGATCAAGGGAAGAAACCACATCCAATTACTTGGATCCATAATGCCTCCATTTAATACTAATAAAACTAAAACAACCATTGAAAAAAGAAAAGAACCATAAGCTAGCGTTTTTCTAGCGCGTAAAGATTCAACACATGTGCCTTTTATTAAAGAGCCTCCAAGTAACACACTTATAACAATAAGCACTGCTTGAATACCAAATTGGCAAGACCAGATTATTGGAAAAAAAACAAGCCAAACAAGGCCTATCAGTATCTCTAATGGTTCTGAGTCATAGTATTTTAAAATATTACTTAATTTTTTTAACATTACATGTATATATAAAATAGTATATTTGCTACCTTTGCAATGTATACATTAATAATATACAAAAAATTCACTTATGAATAAAGCAAATCCCTTAATTTTTAAAAATAAAATAGCTTTAGAGTTACTCCCAACAGAGACTCTAGTAGGCATAAAAACAATCAATTGTGAAGTCCTATGTGAGGATGACAAATACCGTAAAGTATATGGTGTAGAATTAGGATTCCTGTTTTTCACATTTAGTTATCTAAATATGGTTACATAGATTTTCTATTCTCAAATAAATTCCTTAAATTAATATGAGCTGTATTTCCATCTGGGAATATGGCTTTTATATCCTTAAATAAACAAAGTCAAGTATGAACAAAAACATTTTTTTACCAAGAACTAACATATTACCGTATGAATATCCGCAACTCCTAGCATACAAAGATGCTATCAGACACTCCTATTGGATTGACACAGAGTTTAACTTTACAGAAGATATTCAAGATTTCAAAGTTACAATTAATGCAAAAGAAAGAGATGTCATTAAAAAGACAATGCTTGCTATTGCTCAAATAGAAGTTAATGTAAAGACCTTCTGGGCAGATATGTACAAACGTATGCCTATCACGGAGATAGGAGATGTAGGTATGACCTTTGCTGAATCTGAAGTAAGACACAAAGATGCCTACGCTAGATTATTAAGAATACTAGGTTTAGAAAATGAATTTAAAAATGTCATTGAAGTACCTGCTATAAAAAATAGAATTAAGTACTTAAAGAAGTACCTGGATGGAACAAGAAGTAGAGATGATAAAATGTACACTAAATCAGTGTTATTATTTTCTTTATTTATTGAGCATGTAAGTTTGTTCAGTCAGTTCTTAATTATGATGTCTTTCAACAAAGAGAAAAATCTTTTTAAAGGTATTTCTAATGTAGTTGAAGCAACAAGTAAAGAAGAAGAAATTCATGGTAACTTTGGTATAGAAATAATCAACATTATCAAATCAGAAAACCCTGAGTGGTTTAATGAAGAATTTGAAAATCTTATTGATTCTGCATGTAAAAAAGCATATGCTGCTGAATGTGATATCTTAGATTGGATATTTGCTAAAGGTGAGCTTGACTTCCTACCTGTGGAAACAATTAAGCACTTTATTAAGAATAGATTTAACAATTCTTTAAAGAGTATAGGTATGAAAGAGATCTTTGATGTTGATTTTGATGTCTTAGAATCTACACGCTGGTTTGATGTAGAAATTACAGCAACCAAAGAAGGAGACTTCTTCTATAAGAAGCAAGTTGACTACAACAAAAAAAGTAAGAGTATAACAGAAGATGATTTATTTTAAAAAACAAAACATGGAATATAAAAAGTACTATTGGCTAAATGAAGAAAGCCGTACATTCTTATCAAGAGGGTACATCTCTGAAACACCAGAGCAGAGAATTAAGGATATTGCTAATGTAGCAGAAAAATATCTAAAGATTGATGGATTTGCATTAAAGTTTGAAGACTACATATCACGTGGTTTTTATTCTTTAGCTACTCCAACCTGGATTAACTTTGGTAAATCAAAAGGATTACCAATCAGTTGTTATGGATCAAACGTTGATGATTCATTAGATAGCATCTTAAATGGTGGCCGTGAAGTTGGTTTGATGTCTAAGTATGGAGGAGGAACTTCTGTATATTTAGGAAACATTAGAGCAAGGGGTGCAAGTATATCAACAGGAGGTCATGCTGATGGGCCAGTTCATTATGCTAAAATATATGACACCGTTGTTGATGTATGTAAACAATCTGAAGCTAGAAGAGGAGCATGTGCTGCTTGGTTACCTTTAGAGCATGCTGATATAATGGAGTTCTTGGATATTGGGACTGAAGGAAATCCTATTCAAAATCTACAGTACGGTGTAACTGTTACTGATAAATGGATGGAAGAAATGAAAGCTGGTGATAGTGCTAAGCGTAAAACCTGGGCAAAAGTTATTCAGAGAAGAAATGAATTTGGTTTTCCATATATCATGTTCAAAGATAACTCAAATAACAATTCTCCATACAAAGAACTAGGGCTTGATATAACGGCTTCAAATCTATGTAGTGAGATACAATTACCTACAGACAGTTTTAACTCATTTGTATGCTGTCTAGGGTCCATTAATCTATTACATTGGGATGAAATCAAACACACTGATGCAATAGAAACATATGTATTGTTTTTAAATGCAGTAATGGATGAGTTTATTAAAAAATCAGCCGTGTTACCTGGTATGAAGAGAGCACATAGATTTGCTTCTCAACATAGAGCAATAGGTTTAGGAGTAATGGGTTATCATTCTTTATTTCAATCAAAGCTTATTGAGTTTGAATCATTACAGGCCAAAGGTTTAAACAGTGAAATCTTTAGAACTTTAAAGGAAAGATCAGAGGTTGCATCAAAATGGCTTCATGACTCAAGGGATGTCACTTGTATTAGAGATGGTTTTGCAAATAGCACATTAATGGCTGTTGCTCCTACTAAATCTAGTTCATTTATTCACGGTGCTGTATCTATGGGTATTGAACCAATCAAATCTAATTATTTTATTAAAGATTTGGCTAAGTCAAAAACCATATATCAAAATCCTTTTTTAAAGGAGGAATTAGAAAAGTATGATCTGAATACCCCTGCAGTTTGGGATAGCATCTTGAAAAAGGATGGCTCAGTTCAACATTTAGATTTTCCTACTAAAGGAGTATTCAAGTCATTCATTGAGATAACCCCTAAAGAATTGATACTTCAGGCAGCTCAAAGACAAAAGTTCATTGATCAATCACAATCTTTGAATTTAATGATACACCCTAGCGTTTCTGCTAAAGATATAAATCAATTGTATTTATATGCATGGGAGGAAGGAGTTAAAACTCTTTACTACCAATTTAGCCAGAGTTCTGCACAAGAGTTTTCTAGAAATATTCTAGACTGTGCAAGTTGTGAAGGTTAGTAATTAAATAATGTAGTATAAACCAGTCACTAAGGCCTAATTATAGGTTTAATGACTGGTTTATCATACATTTTTAGTATTCAAATTCTCTTTCTATTAGAGCATTGTTCCATTTCTTAAATGATGTCAATATAGGTAATGCATCTTCCCAAGCTTTAGCTACTTTAAGTTTTCCTTTATTAGGTTTATTTTGATAAACATAATCAGAATCAGCATAAAAGCCTTCTTCACCTTTAATTAAATATGCAGGTGCAAACCATATACTTTGGTTTACTGCCTCACCCAATTCACCTAACATTCTTGATGCAGCAACCGGAGATTTAATCATCTGGTGTATTTGTACCCATGAATCTGGAGTAATTGGAGCAAACAATATCAATTCTTTATACAATCTATCTGCTTGATACTTAGTTAAATTCTTAAGTCTTCTTTCAGTATCACTATCATCATCATCACCGGCAAGAACACTATCTAGTATAGTACCTATTCCGGATACTGCAATTATAATAGCAATTTCACCCATGGTTCTGTAGACACCAAACAATCTATTTTGACCTCTTGAATCACCAAGACCACCTGTACCATCATAACCTTCTTGTTCTTTTAGAAATCCTTCACCATATTTTTTAAAGTCTCTATTTCCAAGAACTATTTGTTGTTTTGCAAAAGCAGCAAACGCTATGGCAGATTTATATCTACCTTCCATCCAACCTAAATTTTCATCAAAGTATTCATTTTGGAATCTAGCTCTAACAGCTGGAGCAACCCATTTTTTAAATTGTGCAGCTAAGTTACCAATGGTATGAGATTGAATTATCATTCTATCTTCAGCCGCGTAATTACCATGAATTTGTTTGTTGACTTCTCTAATATTATTTCTTAGTTTATATCTAAAGTCATCATTATACTGAGCAATCTCTTTACCATTTTTATCTATAACAGTTTCAAAACCATCCATCAATTCAACTTCATGAGTTTTTCCATTAAATTTGAATGCATCATATAAAGACATTGTTTCTCCCGTTTCTTTATTAAGAACCAGGGTATCCATTATTAAAGCTATACCAACTTTAGTTTGAACATTGTATTCAGCAGCATCTTGTAGTACATAACCCCAAGCTTTAAACCTTTCCCAAACACCTTTATCATCTTTACCTCTTTGTGATTCACGTATATCTGTAGAATCATCCATCATTCTGAATAGCTCAGTTAATGCTTCATACTTATTGTTGGCTTGATTAGGATCATAATCAGTCTTGCCAATATTTGCTAAACCTAGAGTTGCTATATCAGCAATATCTTGTATTCCAGCACCGGTTCTTTTTATTATACCAGGTAAAGCAACAGCATTGTATTCCTTAGCTGCTCTAAAATAACTCTTCTTTGAGTAAAATCTAGAACCAAGCATCTCAATATTATTGTTTATTTTACCCATCAAGTAATTGTTAAAGTTACCAAACGGATTAAATGCAACATAAGCTAAAGAAGAAAATCCAATTAACTGATCTGCAATTTTATCTACAGCTCCTTTTGTTATAAGTTCATTATCATAATAAACCATTGACAAATATTTTCTCAATCTTCTTACAGTATTTGAATCACCACTTGTTTCTTTTTTGAAACCTACGGTGCCTCCAATAGCCTGATCAACTTTATTGGCAGCACGGCCAACTAAACGTGTACTTGCTTTAGATGGTTCATATGCTCTATTTTCTACAACTCTTGTTATTGCAGTTAATGTATCTTCAATTTCACCCATCACTTCATAATGTTCAGCCATTGCGCTAAACTTTATTAAACTTGATGCTAAATCAGAACTTAACTCTTCAACTAAAGGTGCACTTCTTAACTTTGCAGTTTCACCTGATAGTAAGGCAGCTTCTTTCTTATAAGTGACACCATTTATCTCACCTTTTTTATATTTATCCTTTAATGCTTTTTCTTTTGCTTCAGCTTCTTCAAGTGCTCCTTCTTTTCTAGGAGAACCCGTATAGAACACAGGCATTGAATTAACAAAATTACCTTGCTCATCAAGCAAAACATTCTTTTGTATAGCAGTTTCTTTAGTAAGATTTGAAACTGATCTCACTGTATTAGAATACATTCTTACAAAGACATTGGATTTATTCTTTAAATCAGATAATAATTCACCTTTAACAGTTGGTATTCTACCAGACATCTGCGCTTTAACACTTGCTGGTAATTTACCTAATAATTCAACTTCATAATACTTAACGTACAACTCATAGAATTCTCTTTGTGCAATAGATAACGCATCAGTTTTAGTAGGATCAAAAATGGCTTTGTATTGCTCACTTCTCATATCACCATTAACATCTGCTAATCCATTTTCATCAAGTGAAAATTCATTGGCAACTATATATTCACCTTTAACAAATATACCACCAGTCTTATCTTTTAAAACTTGACCTGTTGGTTCTCCATTAAGCCATATTGCTTTATTATAGTCAACGCTATTGTAGTACTTGGCTTGGAATTTTTGATACTCAACTTCCTTTGCACCTTTTACATTACTTCTTTTATGCCATGTACCCCATGTACCATTATTTTGCCAGAACTCAAACTTCTTTCTAGCATCTTGAAACTCTTGGTTATATCTGTGATATTTACCATCTATTCTATTACCATTTTCATCTGATCTCTCTGCTTGAGAAAAGTTAGTCAATGCTCTCTTTTTTCTAGCCACCTCAATATTATAGTCAATATCTTCTTTGGTTGCATTTTCAAAATTACCAACTTCTCTGTATTGTAAAGGAACACCTTTATCATCAGTTGTTGCATCCATTAACTCTTGTCTTAGAGTATAATATTTTTGACCAATTGGTTTTGTATAAAATCCAGTGCGTTTACCTTCTCTGAAAACATGCATGAAATCATAAAGTTGATCCTTGCTAGTTCCCGGTGATAACTTTAATAGTTTATTACCAGCTTTTTGAATTACAGATTCTCTATAATTAATCTTATCTAATAAGATTTGTTTTTGTCTTTTGTATATTTTATCTACTATAGCAAGTAATGTATCAGTAGAAGTAGCTAAATCTCTAGTTTGTAAATCAACACCACTAATATCATCAACCTGAGTCAATTCTTTAATTAAATCTGCTTCAGTGTTACCACTTCCCTCAACTCCAAATTGTCTATTAGATTTGTTTCTAACAACTTCTTTTACATAATTGAAAATAGCATCATTAATAAGACCTTCTTTACCAGTATTTAATGCTTTAGTACCAACTAATTTATTGGTTTCTAATTGTAGGTTTAACACCAATTGTTTTTGTGTAGCATTTAATTCTGAAGAATCTTCAATTGCAAATAAAGGAGCAAATGTAGTAAGGAATCTGTTGAAATTTAACACATAACTAATGTAAGCTGGGTCATCAATATTTTTTGGATCAGATACATATGTTGTAAATTCTCTAATTCTTTCTAATGACTTACGTAATAAAGCAGTATAAACTCTAGACTGTTCAAGTGGGCCCTTATTCATACCACTTAAAATATAAGCTTGTTCATTAGCTCTCTCATCTAACCTTTGTTCATAGGTTTTGCTTGAGAATACCTTTTTCTTATTATTAGTATCCGCTTCCTGTGCTCTTCTTACAGCTTCACTGTAATTTTCTACAGCATCATATATAGTATTCTTTTCTGTAAGTACTTTGGCCTCTACAGTTTCAGGTATAACTTCATCTTTTAATAAAGGATCATTTTTACCTGAATAAAAAGACTCATCTTGTTCAGCTATTTTAGCATCTAACTTTTCCTTATTGGTATTTTTCTTTGTTGCTGGAATAAGCATGTCAACATAAACTCCGTTTTCAGATGGTTTGGTTTCTGATAACTCATTGTTATGGTGCATATTCTTTTCATTGGTATAACTACCTAAATACTTTTGGTCTTTACCTTTACCTTCTATATCTAAATGCATATGGAATGTGGTAGCAGAGAAATCACCTTCATTAACAGTGTATCCCATATTCTCCAACATCCTTCTGTATAAGTTTACTTGAAGATTGTGTTGTCCTTTTGTACTCAGTGTGTCTACACCTTTTTGTTTTAACAAACTATCAGCAGGTAATGCCCAACCTTTATCTTCATAAAGTGTCAGACCTTGTAATCCTTTTTTTGTAGTTGTTGGAAATTTCTTAAGTATAGAATTCTTACTTGTTTTTAAATCAAGAATGCTAATTCTACCTTGCTTATCTACAATAAGTAAATCAGCTGTACCAGCAAGCTTTGTTGCTTCATCAAATAAAACAACTTGAGACATTGCTATACTACCATCAGGCATCAAAGTTCTTATAACTTCTCTCATAGCTCCAAACATTTCCAATGTCTGATCTCTTGTTAAAACTTTCATGTTGGGGATTGTATCCTCAAACAAATTCATCTTTTCTCTACCGTTGAGTTCAATTACTATGGCCTCAACAATAGTATCAACATCATTTCCAATGTCTAAATTATATTGTACACTTTCTAGTTTTGTTTTATCTACAAGTTTACCTTCTTTAATTTTTTCAACCCATAATTTCTTCTCTGCAGCAAGTGCTTTTCCTTTCAGACCTTTTATTGCTTCATCTCTAGCCTGTATAGCTTCTCCTTCTTTATTGGTAAGTTTACCTTTAATTGCAGTAGTAACAGAATTGTAAACAGTATTGCTGTTTAGATCCATATACGTGTGCTCTTCAGCATTAAATGTCATTGCCACTTGTGAACCTTTATCTCCAGGCTTAAGCTTTTTTGAATTAATACTAACTGATAAACTATCTACAACTTTAGGGCTTCCTTCAACAATTCTGTACATTTCATTTAGCACTTCAGTTTGAATACCATTTGCAACTGACAACGTTCTCTTTTTTATTGCAGCTTTTTCAGGAGACAATGAATATCTTACCTTACCGCTTGCTTTTTTAATGAGAACAAATTGTAAATCTGCTGTATTTAAAAGTCTTGCAATATCACTAAATGTTGCATTGCTATTTATAGCTGTTACCTCTAAAGGATTACCAGCAATATACTCATGTAAATTGTTAACTACATTTTGCAACCACTCTAAAGCATCTTGAATTAAATTTAAAAAAGTCTTTGTTGGTTTAACACCATTGTATTCTTTATTAAAATGTCTTGTTAATGCTTGTGTTACAATTTCTAAATCTCTATCTAGTTGACTAAAGTTTCTGTCTGCATTATATGCATCAGTAATCTGCTGAGCCATCTCCGGGAAGTTGACTTTAGCTTCTGCTAATAAATTATTAAATAAAGCTTGGTTATCAACCTTGATAGCATCAATGAATGGGTGCAACATTTCTTCAATTGCAGTTTCATTAGTTACTTTACCTTGAATTAAATAAACAACACCATCAACATAAAATGAATTAACTTCTGAAAAGGGCCCTGAAGTCTTCTTCCATTTAGGCAATCCATCATGGATAGCTTTAGCTTCTTTAACAGATAACATTTTAACTTTAAGTTGGGGAAACATTTTCATTAAATGCATCACAACCTCTCTTGATCTTGGTGTATTCCAGGCTCTTGAAGATTCCATTATATCTTTAGGAGTAAATACATTATCTAAAACCTCTATCTTATATGACTTAGGTGTTCTTGTAATGTTCACACTCTCCAACGGTATATTGTTTGCCTTTAGATACAACAATACAGCCTTATGATTTGCCGCAAGAGCAGTTGCATCATAGACCATGCTATTATTATATGAATTATTGATAACATAATTACCTTCATACAAATGGATTAACTTCTTTCTACGCAAGTTATGAATCACACTTTCACCAAACTGACGTTGCTTTAATGCAAAGGCAACCTTGTTAAGTGAAACAAATCTTGCTGCTTCAACTGTTGTAGGGAACACGTCAGTGCTGTTGGCACTCTGCCAAGCATTGATAATGTTGTTAGTTTCTAATTCACTTGTGTAAACCTCCTGTAGAGCTTTATACTCTGCTGTATTTTTATTGGGACATTTTGCCATAACTATATTATAATATACATTTAATTTCTTCCATGAATACTTCCTCTGAAGTCTTATCAGCAGTTGCTGGATACATTCCTTTCTTTGATTCCTTATTAAAGAATTCTAACATAAGACTATATGTTCTCATACCGTTCTTAGCAAATTTAGCCTTTTTTTCTGAATCTTGATCTATTACTTCATCCCAAAATATAATTAGTTGAGGATTTAACTCAGCCGCATTAGCATCAAACTCTAAATCCATCTGCATTAATGAAGCAGCTAATTCAGAAGCATCACGTAAAGCATCCTCTGCAACATCACCTTCTTGAAATTCTTTTGGTGTTGCAACTACAGTTTCAGTTTCAGCTAATGTAACATCAACTTTGGTTCCTCCCTCTGATGGAGTACCATCTACAATATCAATATACTCCGCTCTAGCTAGATCTTGTTCTAATTGTGCTTCTTGTACATCAAAAGATTGAGTTTGAAAGTTATCAGAAATTGGATCATTGTGTAATTCTTTTACTGATTTTCTTACCTCAACATATGTAGGTCTTTCACCAAACATAAATCCAATACCATTTTGTTGATTGGATCCGTATGTTTCAATTTCATTATATACTCCTACTTCCTCAGTTGTTTTATTAAGTGAGTCAGAAAGCATTTGACCAGAAATTTGTTCTAATGCTTTTATTGTTGCTCTAACTTCAATTGCAACTTTATCCGGAGTTAATAAATCTCTACCCTTATTCCAATATACATCTTTATCTTTATTATTTATATGATCTTGTTCATGAAGAACCAAGAAAGTATTAGCAAGTTTATTAGTAGAAAGTATAGATTTAACTTTAGCTAAGCTATAACCTTGCTTATTAAGTTCCTTCAAGACTAAAGCTTTTTGTAAACTAGATACACCACCTTCTTTACCCTCCATGTAATCAAATAACTCTTGTGTGTTTGTTACTGGGTTTATTGTTATAGTAACTCCATCAGTAGAAGCAAATCTTTTAGAACCATCAGAGTTCTTTAATTTTTTATTTACTTTGTATGCTGGCATTCTATAAGCACCTTTTACACTTTGAGATTCTGAAGTTCCAACATCATCACGCGCATATGTTTTATAAGAATCATAACCTTCAGTTGAAGTATTTTTAACTCTTATATAACGTTTGCCTTTAGATGTAGGATTCTTTTCATATACTGCAGTTAATACACCACTTTTAACAGTAACACCTTTTGTTTTTTTACTAAAAGCACCGTCAGTTTGATACAGGGTTGTTATTAAAGAGTTGTTTATATTAGATGCTAAATAACCATTAATAAATTCATCCTTCATTTCAGACATTGTTAAACCAAATGTAGACATCATCTTTTCATCTGATGCATTACGTAAAGCTTCATTGGCTGTTGCAATATGATCTAAGTAAGCAGTCATTGTAAATGGACTAATTGCATCAAGCAATGTTCCATAAGCCATTTGTAAACCGTCTTTCACCATCATGTAATTGATGATTGATAATGCATCATCTTTAGTTTCTAATGTACCATATATTTTAGCAAAAGATGTTTGTAAATCTATTTTTTGTTGTCCATTTAAACTTCTAAATGTATTTGATTGCACAAGGTTTAAACCAGTGTTATTACTTTTTTCTGAAGCAGAATTAGCAACAGCAAATACATCAAGGAAGAAATTATCTTTACCAACTTCAGTTTCTCTCAACCTTTCTATAAGATCAATAACTGAATTTTGATCAGATGGGTAAATGAAATTGTTATTTAAGTTAGCTATAGAACCCGTTGTTCCATTACCAACATTATGTTGATATGCTTTTATTGTTATATATGATAATAAATCTCTAGCTATTTTTGATTCAGTTTCTGATGTGAACTCTTGCTTGTTAACATCCATATTATCCATTACGTCAGCCATGATGCTTGTGAATTGTGGACTTGCACTCAAGAAAGTAGCAGGTAATAAATCATCATAAATTTGGTCAAATATCTCTAAGTATTTAGACTGCCAAGTATCACTCTTATAAATAGGTGCTAAATCCATTATTGCTTCCTTAGCAAATAATTGATCCATTTGCTCTCTCTTATAATTTACAGTTGTTATATCTTTCCCTAAACCATTTGTAAGATCAGAAATTGATCTCATGTTGGAAGTGAATTTCTTAACACGTGTTGCTTCAGAGAATGTTACCAATATAGATAATTGTTCTACATCACTGATTTCATTGTCTAATGATTTTCTCAATAGTGCATCAGTTACATCAACTAGTTCTATACTCTTAGCTTCTTTATCCTTGTTATCATTGTTTATCTTATCATTCAATTCAGCTACCTTATCTTTAAGTAAAGACTCAACACCTGGATCCATTTTTTCTTTCTTATTTATAGCTTGCTCATAAATACTTTGAATTTCAGGATTGTTTATTAATAGTAAAGATGTTCTAATTGGAACACCCAATGCTGTTAAGTTTCCAACTAATGCTAATGCTTCTTTGTTTAATCCAAGTTTAGCAACCAATCTTTCTTTAGCATTATCTGTAGCCATTGTGATTAAAGAAGAAATAATATCTTGTTTTCTATCACCTAACTTACCATCTCCCAATTGTTCTCTAAGATGTTTGAAAGTATCAAACTTAATACCATTCAACATTATAGCTGGTCCGTCAGCTTTAAGTGTTATACCGTATTCAGTTAAAAGGCTCAATGCTTGATTTGGAGAAACTATTGCTCCAATTGCAGCACCTTTATTTGCTTTAAATGATTTTATCTTACCTAAGATATTATCAACATCAATGTTATCTTCTCTAGAACGTTCAACTAAATAATTTGATCTAGTTGCACTTTCTTCTGAACTATCACTAAACTCTGCCCATAAACTATATAGTATATCTAAACTTGCTGGAGTGTATGATATAGCTGGTTTTCCATCTATTTCATTAGTTACACTATCATTCCCCATTAATGCATACTTTAAATCTAAAAGTTCATTGTTAAGAGGTGCTTCATATGGTTCACCATTCTTAGCTTTATATTCTGAATACTGTTTTACAGAAATAGGTAGACCTAACATCTCTAATGCAATGATTGTATTGGCCCATTTTGAATATTCTTTGTCAGTCATTGAATCTGCAAAAATAAGTGCAGCAGGATTATCTTCTCTGATTTCTTGCTTATCTTCTTTATAAAGCATTAGTGCTTCATTATAAGTAGACCCTTTTTTATTAACCTTAGATTGTACATAGTTTAAATAATCAGCATGTGCATCTTTAGCATTAGTTGCTTTTCCATATTCAACAAACTTCTCATCTTTCATATACCACTCTTTAATTTGAGTGTACACTTTATCAATATCAAAATCTGCTCCTGATACCTCAACAAGCTCTTGTGCAAACATTCCTACTGATCCATACACTGCAGGTAAAAAGTCTACCATTTTTGCATTGATAGTAGAATGATTATCCTGAGATGGAATACGTATAGCAAACATCTTAGCAATTACTGCTGGGATTGGTTCATTAGTATTTTCAATATACTTCATTACTTCAGCATAATGAGCAGGCATTAACATTTCTGTATGTTTTTCACCTGTTTCTTTACCTTTAGAATCAAACTCTTTAACGTTTGTTCTTAAACGGTCTAATATAACAACACCCTCTTTTGGAACAGTAATACCTTTCCAGCTTTTATCTCCATTACCATCTTGATCCGTATGTTCTACTATACTATTACTAGTATGAGAATTCTTACCTGCTTTATTTTCCCAGTTCTTTTCTCTTATTACTTCTGATCTTTCAGGAATACCATTTTGATCAAAACTAAATACTCTTCTGTATACAGAGTTTCCAAAATCAGAAACTAAAGCAAGAGCATGTCCTGGTAATTTTTCTGATAAAGTACCTTTACTTAAATAACCTAAGAATAAACTTTCAAAATTGTTTATTGTAATTGGATTATTCAAATCAAATTGTTGCTCACCATTCTTAGTACTAAAGAATTCTAGTAGTTGACTACTTGATTGTGATGCCTTCAAACCATTAACAGCATATTTTAAGAATGCCATTAAGTCCGGTGTAAGCTTCCCAGTTTTCTTAGATATTTCTAATTCACTCATTGATGAATCAAAATTGAAAATAAGATTTCTTTTATTTTTGTATTTTAATTCTACTCTTCTTGATGTAGCTAAGTTATATGCTTTTCTAATTTGACCAACAGTCATACCTAACGCTGCTACAAATTCTGAATCATTTTGTTCAGATGTAACAATATTTTTAATCTGTGTAGGATCAACAATCTCCATCTTGTTAGATGGATTAGCTACCTGAAGTCCAAGGTTTCTTGCACTTAATTCTGTAGCTTCTTGAATGAATCCACTTTCATTGTCAAATTCTGATAAAGAAGTAACATCTTGTTTAAGCATTTTGTATGCAGTCAATGGAGCAGCTATTGCTATCACATCAGATTCTGCTTCTTGCTTTTCAAGCTTCATTCTTAAATTGTGTAATTCAACTCTATTCTCTTTAGCAACCCAAGTAACTTTACCATCTTCTGATACAACTCTATTAGAAGTAAGCTGAGGTATTAATGGGAAAGCAGACATTTTTATGAATGTTCTACCATCTGCGTATACTAACTTTCTTGAGTTAACCATTGCACCATTAGCAACAAACCCATTAGATCCAAATATCTCTTCATCAGTGATTTCTTCTCCTGCTTCCAATCTAGTTATTAGCTCAGCTTGCATTGGTGTTAATGTACCAAAACCAAATTCACTATATCTTAATCCTTTTAATGTGTAGTATAATATTGCATCAGCCTTATCAATATCTTGCCCTGTTAAAGAAGATGTACCTATTGGTTCTTCAAAAACATTTGCTAGTATTTTATCCGTTGTATGCATTACTCCTAACTTAGGAGCAGTTACTGCACTATAAGCACTTATTGTAGCAGCATTTTGAGCCTTTGCTCTTTTAATTGCGTCTACACCATTCTTTAATGTAATTGCTTGATCACCTAAAAGAATCTCATTTATGGATTTAGTATTGACCCAATCATTAAAAAAGATTTGTTTAAGATTGTGAGTTTTATCTGTAGACAAATTAAGCAGTCTTGAAGACTCAGCAAACAATCCTTTGTTATCTAATCCAAGTTTGATACTATTACTAATATCTGTATCAATATTTAAAGCTGTTAATTCATTAGAGAATGCTTCAAATTGTGCATCCAGTATTTCATTAAGTTGCTTTTTAAATTGGTCAACTGTTAAATTGATTTCAGTTAATGCATCTTTGAATGATGTATCATCTCTATTAGCAATTTCTTCCAATTGTTTTTTAACATCTTCATTTAATAATAATGATGAGTTATGTAATTTATATGCTCTACCTAATATAACATCACCGGTTTCTTTATCAAATGTCTCTTCATTAAAACCAAGTACATTTCTTTTAGTTTTAGTTTCTTCATTAACCTCTCTTCTGATACGGTTGAATTCAGTCTCTATAGATGTTGTGAATATATTAAGAGTTTCATCAGTTAATACAGACTCACCAGAATTTCCTTTTAAGAATTTAACTGCTTGAATAACAGGCATGTATGCCATATCACCTGTATTAGATGATTCTAATACTCTCAATAAACTTGGTGTCAATGCAACTTTAACTTTTTTACCAGTTGATTCATCTGTAACTTCTACAAAGTCAACTCTCCCGGTCTTAGTATTAACAAGTGAAGCATATGAGTTGATTAAACTTAATGCAAATTCTTGAGGACTAAAGTTTCCATATGTTGATCTAGAAGAGATACCTGATATATTATCATTAATATCAGCTTCTGTCTCATTGATCTGACCAACAGCAGCACCAGCAACTCTTAATATCTTCTGTCTATTTTCAACAGACATTTGTATAAAAGCAGCATTATTTAAAAGATGATTGTTTTTCAAGTATGGATATTTCTCTTTAAGAATTTCCAATTGAGCCACATCATTTAATTTTTGAATTTGTTTCAAGTGGTATGTTGGTTTCTGGTGTGCATAAACCAAGTTACCTTCAGCATTTTTAAATACTGATAAACCAATAGACTCATCAAAAGGTGCATTCTGAACTGCAAGCTTTTTAAGTCTAGAGTTCATACCTGTTTCACCTTCACTGAATATATCACTTTGAGTTTGAATCAACTCTTTCATGTATCCAATATCATCAGATGTAATTGCAGCTTCTTGAGCATTTGCATTTAACAATGCTTGATGGTGCATGTTCAACTTCTTCTTGTTCTTAACTATACTGTATTGTATAAATTGAGGACTAAGTTTAACACCTGCGTATTCAAAAATCTTTTCAGCATAATTCTTAGAATCTGCTGCAAGTTTTGCATTGGAATAATATTCTGTCTCAGATTTTAAAGCTGCTTGGAATTTTTCTAATAGTTTTTCCAACTTAACTCTAGTTGTTGCATCTGATTTAAGTTTCTTAGATGCTTGTGTCCACGCTTGTGACCACATATCCATTTGAGAATTAACATCATCTCTTTGCGCGGCAGAATACCAAAGTACATTACCAGCATTATCTCTTTGTGTAAATAAATAATCAACTCTAAAGTTTTCAAATGCTTTTGTAAAAGCCTGAAGTAATTGAGGATTCTTTAAGTCTAAAGGAAGCGCTGTATTTAATAGTAAAGATTTTGTAGTAATACCTATATCAGCTAAAAGCCTAGATACTACTGCACCTGTCTCTGCATTTTGCAAACCAAAGAAGTACATGTTCTGCAACATTGTTCTTGGATTCTCAATATTCTTAACAGATTTTAATAATCCATTGTACACTTCAGAAAAGTTTACTGGAACAATTAAACGTTCACCTTCAGTCAATTCAGTATTACCAAAGAAATCAGTCTCTGCAATTGTTGTAGTTGCAATATAAGCTCTAATTTCTTTTGGAGTTGAATTAACCCCTCCAATCATAGATGCATCTGTACTCCATGAATCAATACCTCTTAAACCTACAGTATCTTCAAAAAATTCTGCGTTGTATTCTTCTTCTGCAACTTGACTATCAATCACATTCAAGTATGCATATACCTGAGTCTTTATTATATCAGAGTATTCATCAATAGCTAAAGACGCTTGTTCTAATAATTCAATTTGTTTAGGAGACTTATTTAGATTATTATCTTCAGTAGGATCATATAGTACATAGAAATCATCCATTATACCTTCCAACATTTCTGATCTTAAAATTGTAGTATCCGTATTTTTTGATACTCTTTGTAAGTACATAGCGGCCATACTTGCAATCATTGGATTAGCAATGTCACTATCTAGATATAAAGAACCTTCTCTTAATTTTTTTACCGTCTTGTCTTGTGCATCTTTTACTTCAGTAACTTCTTGTATTACTTCATAAGGTATTAATGCATTAGCTTCAAGTGTAATTCCAAATTGACTTGTAAATTGATTTGATACTACCTCAGCATTTTTGTATTTACCATTGTTTATATTTTCAAATAAATCTTGTAATACTACATCAGTAGAACTGAATACTGATTTAATCCAATCTAGAATTTTTGTAAATAAAGATTTTACTTCAGAAGATGTATTACTATTCTTTGGATTAGTTTTGAATTTCTCAAACTCATCAGCCAAATATTCTTCATAGTATTCTTGTTCCAATCTAGCTTTACTCATATTAGTATAAGTATCAGCAGAACGTCTAAACAATTCTAATTCAGTATTGAAGTTTTTACCTTCAGCTCTTAACTTAGCTCTTGCTTCTTTTCTAGCAATTGACAAGTACTTTTTAATTTCCACATCATTTAATAGCATTCTAAACACACTGTGAAATGCTTCATGATATCTGAAAGGAGATTTGGCACCAGTATATAATGTACCCTTAACTGTTTCACCACCTGCAATAGCTTTTAAATCAATTACAAATGCACCAACTCTTACCCCACCAGCCTTTAAGTTATTACCTAACAAGGCAATATCCTGAATACTAATAGATTGAGGTAAATTATCATTAGCCCAATTCATAAATACATTAATATCTTCAACAGCCTCTGATGACATTGAAGCTAAAATTTTATTAGCTGCACCATGAAGATCATTTCTCTTCTTTAATAATGCTTGATATTCATCACTTGCAGTTAAAACAGCACGTTTCTCTTTACCTTTCTTTCCTTCTTGTAACTTTGCTTTTAAAACTTTAATTTCTTCTTTAACAACTGCTAAAGGAGAATCAGTAACAGATAATTCAGGTGCTGATTCCACAATTAATTCCGGACCTTTTGGAATAGGGTTTCCTTCAGCATCTTTGAAAGTTTCACTTGGAGTGATTACACCGGTTGTAGTTGTAGATGCATCCCCTGCTGCTTGTATACTTGATGAATCAGCTGACAATGTTATTGTACCTGGATGAGCAACTTCATATATTACATTTGTTTCAGTGTCTTCCAACATTGTTTCTATTGGAGCATCCTTACTAAATGATCTTCTAAAGTTACCTGCTTTTAATTCTACACCTGCTTCTTGTGCTTCAACTGATCCATTAAATAAATCAATTAAAACTTTCATTTTAGCATCAACAGATAAATCTTTGTTAAGGATTGTTGCTTTATCTAATCTTATAGTAGCAAGTCTTTCCTTACCCTTACTTAATTGTAATTCAATTTTACCCCAAGCACTTACTTGCATTGAGATATCATGTCCTGCTATTGTGCTAATATAAAATTTATTATCAGCCATCTCTGCACTAAACTCACGTAGAGCTATAGTTGCTTTAGCATTTTCATCAATATTTGCTTTATTATCTTTTTGATCTCCAAATATTTCTTTCTTGTTTGCAATTACCTCTTGTGCTTGAGTAATGAAAGATACAAATATAGAATCAAGTTCAGACTTAACTAAAACTTTTGCTTTTAGATTCACCAAACTATACGTCCCATTAGGTAATAAAACAATTGCTTTATAAGCATCATTTCTTTTTACACCAGTCTTAGGGTCAATTGTACCATTTCTAAGTTCACCACCTGTTTGCTCATCATATAAACCTTGCTTGGTTAAATCAGCTAAAACTTTTTCAATTAAAGCTTCCCTCTTATCACCTTCAAGATTTGTAACAGCAGTTTGAGTACGTACACCATTCAAGGTATACATTTTAAATATTAAATAGTTTCCGTTGTTATCAACGTTCTTGTGTTCTAAATCATTCAACGCTCTAGTAGACTCATTATCCCAACCGGTTAAACCAAGTTGCATATCAAATGAAATACCATTTGTTAATTCAGATATAGGTATTGTAACTTTTTCACCATCTGCTACATCAGCCATTAAAGCATCAAGAGTATTTACTAAAACTTTATTTGCAGCAAAGTTATGCTGTGCTTCAGCTAATAATTCAGCTGGAGTTTGCAATCCTTTAAGGTGCTCTGGAGTTCTAAATAAATTATCCATTTGCTCTTCAGTAAAGTTTGCAGGATTAATTTCTTTACCATTAACATCTTGAAATGCAAATCCATCTACATTAATGAATGCAAATATACCATTGCTATTTTTAGCAGCAGGTATTTTTCTTGCAGCCAATATGTCATCTATCTTTTTCTGTACTGATGGATTACCAGCTTTAATTCCAATCTGATATTTAGAACGTATTGTCTTTATATATGGATTAGATTCTTCCTGCTTATACTTATAATTACCAGTATCCTTATTAGGATTTTGATCAAGCATTATAATGAGTTCTAAGCTACTTGCTTCTTCAGGAGTTAATACTGAAAGGATTGCATTATATCTATCCTGACCTTCTTGATATGAGTTATCAGAGTCAAAGTTTTGAAGAGGGTAAGGAGTAATTGGTTCAGATACATTTAATCTAGAAACATTAGGTCCTAAAGTCTTCAAACCAACTTGCATATCTTGCAATGTATAGAATCCTTCAAAACCACCTTCAGGTACAGATACAATAAAAGCACCTCTTTCTTTATAGTTCAAGCCCATTTTATCTGAAGGAATCAAAGCTAAACTTTTACCCTCATTGATACTCTTTGCTTTACTTAATACTACATACTCTACACTAGGTTTACCTTCAGATGCTACACTATATACAAGTGAACCATGCTTCAAAGTTAATTCTTCAAATACAAATGATTCATTTCCACCAAAGCCTTCTTCCATTTTTACAAACAATTCTCTTGCTTCTTGAATGGTATCAAATAAATTAAATTTATCAGTGAACTTCTCTAGTATTTCAAGATCAACATCTTCTTTAGTTGTATTGTCTTTTATAATATACTTTGTTACACTACCGCCTTCTTCTCCAGCATTCACAGTTTCTTCAGAAACTATTGAGAATGTCTTACCTGCTTTGATAAGCGTTAGAGTAGAGCTTCCTTGAAATGGAGCATCTTCCTCTCCCATATTTTCAACTTGCCCTGTAACATCAGTTATATCAACATTAAGTTTTTCTAATATTTCATTAACCATATCATTCTCCATACCTTCTGTAGATAATAACCAATTGATAAATTTATTATCATTTAGTATTTCTTCTTCAGTAAGAGGTTTGTTTGGGTTAATTAATTTATCATTAGCCACCCAGATATTTCTAAGTGCATTGTATGCATTTCTAAAGTTTTCTGCATCATCAGTTTTAAGCCACTCAACAAATTTCAAAGGAACGTTTCCTAAGTTGGCTTGATTGGATGCATATTTTTCATATACTTTAGTTAGTAACTCATCATACTTCTTAGTTCTAGATGGCATAAGATTTTCATCTACACCCTCCATACCTTTAAGTATATCAGATACTTCATTTCTATTCTTTTGACTTACCTCACTTTCAGTTTCTGCTTTTGCTGCGTCAGCTTTATCAGCTTGAATTCCAGCATATGTTGCTTTCAAATTTTCAATAACCTCATGTAATGCAGGCATACTTTGAGCAGTAACTTCACCTATTTCAGCAATATAAAATCTAGTAAGGAATCTAATATCCCCGGTTGCTAAAAAGAATTTTGCTTGATCAGGATCAGGAATAACTTCATAACCTTCTATGTTAGCTATTTGATTTAACAACTCATTCATTTCTTGAGTCTTCAAATAGTTTTCAATTACTTCCTTATAGTCCTTTTCAATATTATTGAAAGCTGCATCATGTATTTTATATTGTCTTTGTAATACCTCATCAAATTTTTCAGGATTAGCTAAAAGCTCAATTGTTTTATCATACACTTTTGCTCTACCCTTTAGAGCTTTATAATCAACCATCTTTTTTAACACATCATTGATCACTTCTTCATCTACAAAAGAATCATTTGAATTAGCTAAGAATTTAACATAGTCTTTAAATACAGCTTTAAGAGCACCTATCTTTCTTCTATCATATATACCTTTATCAGATAGGTTCTTAGGATCAGTTAATACTTTTTGAACTGCTTTTAATTTAGCAATTTTTTCTTCTTTCTCAGCAATTACTTTTTTATTAACCTCTTTATCAAAAGCTAATGTTTTTACTTCAGAAGCTAATATTTCCAATTCATTGATAACACTATCTGGATCTAACAAAACAGTTAAATCACTAGCAGCCATCTTTTCAAACATAGGCTCAGAAGCTAATGCTTGGTAGATACCATTTGATCTTTCAACAGCTCTATCAAAACCATCTTTAGTAAACATGTAAAGATATCTTACATGTTCATATGAATATTGTTTTATAGCTTCTGCTTGATATTCTCTTGATCCTTTTGTATACTGTGAAGCATCATAAGGATTTTCAAACTTATCTTTAGTTTTATTAAACACATCTTCAGTCTTACTGATTTGTGTAATCATACTTTGGAAACGTTCTCTTAACTTTCCACTTTTAATATCTTTCTTATCAGAAGGAAATGCAGTAGCTAAATCCTCATCAGAAAGTTTCAAGTAATCACCAAGTTGACTTTCAAAAGCTCTTGCACCACCCGTACTTAATACTGTAAATATTTGTTGGAATTTTGCAAAGTCAGTTGCATCAATAAATCCAAATTGATCTCCAGCATAAGCAGATTTTGCTTTTTCACCTGCTGCTTCTTTTTGTGCTAAGAAGTTTAATTTATGAGGATCAAACATTGAGTTTGGATCTTCAGCTTGTTTGTTCCATGTTTCATTATAAGCTAATACAACTTTGGCAACTAAATCATCTCTATTAGTTTTGTATTCAGCCCATGCTTCATTCTGCTTCTTAGAACCAACACCAACACCTGCTTCATTTAAACCAAACTTATATACAGAAGGTATTCCCTGAAAGAATAGCTTTTGTGGACCGGATACTACACCACCCATTAAAAATCCAGACATGAATGTCTCAAATCCTTGAGCAGTAAACTGTGAACTAACAGCAGAAGATATTGAAGCTCTTTGCAATTCTATACCTCCTGATAATGGATCTTTGAATACAGCATCATAGTAATGATTTGTTCCATGTGATATAGCCTCTTGAGATATCTCTTGAATTCCTTCTGCAAAATTTGCTGAAAAGAATCTTGCACTTGCACCAAAAGCTGCTTTTGCATTACCCTTTACACCCAAACTCTTCATTCTTTTAAGACCACCTTTTATACCAGAACCTACATCTTCAAATACATCTCTGGCTAATTTACCATCTCCACCAAGAACTTTACTCCCTCTTACTATTCTTCTACCTATACCTTTAATATTATCGTTAGTCATTCTTGCAAATGACTTACTAAACCCACCAAATGCATTACCTAATACAATTTGATTACTTAAGAAAATCAAAGGTGCATTCATTGATAATGTACTGAAAGCTGCCCTACTTGCATTCTGTTCTATCTCTGCCATTTGTTCAGCAGTAACATTACCTCCGTTGTTTTTAGCAACTTGTGTTCTTATGTTTTCTGAAACTCTAGAATTATAAACCATTCCTGATTCAAGCTTAGACTCAGCTAATGCATAATTTAATGATCTAACATCTTTATAAAATCCACCAAACTTCTTAGCTCCTTTAGCCATATTACTCATATTCTGAACACCGTTCTGTGTAGATTTAAGAGCTTTAATTGCAGCAGTAGTTTCTGGAAAAAATATCTTACCAACAAATTTCTTACCGCTGTTAGCTGCATTAAAGAAATCTTTTGCTTTATCAACATTATTCATTTGCTTAAAAGCATTTCTTGTGTAGTTGGCCATTTTACCTATTCTACCCACAGCAAATGTATTTGCTACTGCATTACCAACTTTAGCAACATTTGTTGCAGTCTTAGCAGCTACAAGTGGAGTAGCACCTCCAAATGTCACAGCTTCTAAACCAAGTAATGCAACCTCTTCAAGAGCAACACTTGTAATAACACCAACTGTATATGCTGAGTTTAACAAAAGATTATTTGCAAATTGTGTAGCACCACCTCTGGTAGAACTACCAATTCTCATGGCATCCTCCATTTCAGTAGCTGAAGCCAAATCAGGACTCATTGCATTACCTGTAAATAAATCACCTATTGATCTATAACCTCCCATGAAACCTGTACCTAATAAACCAGTAAATTGACCCCACATTCTTGTACGGTCATCTCCTGCAGTAGAGTTATCATTATAAAATTGGTCACTATTTGCATATGGTGAGAACCCTAGATCAGCATATTTAGGATGCTCATAAAAATGCTCAAAGTTTGATTTTCTAATGTTTGAAACTACAGGTGCAATTTTAACATCAGCACCTTTCTTTGGCACATTGTATTGTTGTTTATTCTGATTTAGCGTTTGTCTTAAAGCATTAACGGCTGCATCTGGAGTTAATCCTTCCTCCATAGGAGTTTGTTGTGCCAAAGGATCAAATGTTGATGCTGCAATTGTTGGTCTAGCCACACCTAGATTAGCCATAGCAGTAGGACTATACTTATCCACATCTGCTTTAAAAGCATCAAGATGCTGCATTTGGGCAACATCTGCAGTATCTATATAAGCATCATATTCAGGAGTGTTAAACATTTCCTCAATAGGTATGTAGGGTAAATCCTTAGCAATAACTGCAGTGGGCACCTCACTATTTTTAATAGTTTGATCTAAACTTGTATTTTGTGCTTGCTCTTCCATCTATTGGTAACTTAATTTATGTTGTTGATTATTACTTCTTTCCATTCACAGCCTTATCTTTTGATTTGGCTAAGTCAGATGCTAGTGCTTTTTGTCTAAAGAATTCTTTTATAGCATTTTCTGAATTATTTAATTCTGAAAAGTCATTCCCTTTAATTCTATAAGTAGTAGGTTGCCAAGCTGATGTAGTATAACCACCACCTTTTCCATCTACAGATGGCTGGTATGTTCTATACTGGTAATTCATTACATATTCATTATTGCTTATTTTAGAATAACTATATGATCCAATACCATCACCTGCTTTATTATTTTCTTTATTAGTATAAACCCCTTTTGGTGATGACATAATTTTAGAAACAATTGGACTTCCCCAATTTGTACCTGTATTTATACTACGCGGATTCACATCCTCAGACTGATCAAATAAGATTGTAACACCTTTCATTAGTTCGGCTTTTGTAAATGGATAACCACCATAATTAGCATCTCCTTTACCACCTTTCATTTTTGAATTCACATACTCTTCTGTAGGTGTCCAAGTATATCCAGCAGTAGTTTTTGTTCCATCTTCAGGATCTCCAAGTACAGGTGAATACGTCCAAGTACCTCTAGGACTTCCTGGTAAAGAGTTTGTTGATTTTGGATTACCCAACATAGAACGTGTATCCTGCATTGTTTCATTCATAAACTGAGCAACTTTTGGATTTTCTGACATATCAGAACCTTCAGCATATGTCCCTGTGAACATTGTTGGTGTTATTCCTTTTGCGTTTAATGCAGCCATTTGATTTGCATATTGCATCATTATAACAGCACCTTGACCTTCAGGAACTTTAGGATCAAAGCTTCCTTGGTAAGTCACACCTGATTCTAAATCTTGTAGTGAACCTGACTTCCCATTTAACATACCGTCAAAGGTAGCTGTAGGAATTCCTTTTTCACCTTCAGTTATAGCACCTGTAAGACCACCATTTAATTTTTCATAAAGTGCCTTATATACTTGAGCCGTCTCATCTCTAAAAGCTCTTTCATCAAGAACCCATTTTTTTTCTGTTCTTTGTTTAGTAACATTACCATCCATTGTTCTTACTGTATATGTAGATCCTACAGGAACATCTTCCCAGTGCATATAATCTTCATTTGATGTACCTGTATCATCTGCCCATACTTGGTCATGATTGGTCATTTGCTTAGCCTTAAGTTTTGCAAGAGCTGCAGCATAGTATTCATCTTTGTCCATAACTCTTTGACCACCTGAAGGAAGATCCATCATTAATCCAGGCATACCTTTCTTCATCATGGCATCAACATGTTTGTCACTTGATCTTACAAGTGCTTCTGTAGTTTTTGAAGCATCTTCATAAACCTTAAGTGTTGCTTCATATGTTCTATCTGCAATATCTTGATTGACACCAATACCAATCATATCATTTACCAGACTTACAAAATCCGGGTGGCTAACTAAATTTGGATTAGTAGATTTCATTATAAGGTCTCCTGTTTCAGGATCTCTTGCTGTTATAATTGACTTATGATCATTGAAAATACTATTGATTCCTTTTGCATGAACATAACCTTCAGTTCCTTCCTTTTTTTCAGAAAGTTTACTTCTTATTTCACTAAGTGTACCAGTAAAATCACCTTCTTCAGCTTTAATAGTCCATGTATCAGTAAACTCACCTCCACCTAAATTGTTTCCTCTAGGGTTTTGAACTCTCAATGCTGTTAAAATACTTTCAATTTTATATGATTGTAATTTATTATTTCTATCAGCATATTGATTTTCACTTAACACAGGTACATCTGTGTTTGGATCTATATTGCCATCTTCATCTGTTGCAAACTGATTAGTTCCTGCTCCACCAATGGAATGATTATTTGCATCTAAGGCATTCATCATTGCTCTTGCAGCAGTCATTGTTTCACCTTTTAATTCTGCAAGTTCTATATCATCTTTTTTCTTTTGAGCTTGAAGATCAAATGCTAAACTTCTTCTATTGGTTGCATTGGCACTTATCTTGGCCATGTCCATTTTAAATTGTTTCTGTTGTTTTGCATATGGATTAACTCTCATTGTAGATTCCATATCTCTCATACTATAACTCTGTGCTGCAGCAACCATGTCAGCATCCATGTTGGTCATCATTAATAATTGATAAGCCCTATTTAATGTAGACTCTAAATCAGTAGAAGGTGTAGCAATAACTTTTGCAACCTCCATTTGATTTTCCATTGCAAGTTTAGTAGCTTCATAAGCACTTAACTGCTCTTTCATTAATTTATCTTCATCAGAATCAGGAATAACTCCTGTTTCTTTCTTATAGTTCTCCCATCTTACATTAGTTTCCTTCTGTATTATTAATTTTTTCTCTCCTTTAGCAAGTCTTGATTTATTATTTGCTTCAATATTACCAATAGTTGTTTGAGCCCAAGCTTCTTGACCTTCAGCCACAGTGGTAAAGTCACCACCCTGCATTCCTGCAGCAGCAAAATCTCTACCAGCTACATAGGCTTGTGTTTGATAAGCTTGTAAAACTCTTCCATCAGAAGATAAACGCTTTCTTATAATTTGTAAAGCAGGCCCAACTACAGGCTCACCATTTTGTTGAGTAACAATCCAGTCAGTATTAGCAGAACCATCAGGATTTACACCAAAATGATCTATCTTTATTTTCAAAGGTGGTTTCATACCACCTAATATTTCTTCTGATAATTTAAACATATCAGCTTTAGGAACATACTTGTATAAAGGTGCAGCTATTGCTGAATCAGCATCCATACCTATAAAGTCATCCATTCTATATTGTAAAGAAGTAACACCATCTCTCCAGTACTGACCATTTACAGCTGAATCAGGAGATGCCAACAAACGTTGTGCATGACTCATTTCTTTTCTATAGTTTGCAGTCTTAACCATATCCTTAACAATCAACTTATCTTCAAAGAATGGTGCAAAAACAGCCTTAGCTGATTGAGCATTTTGAGCTAAAGATAAATCCATACCTGAGATCTTCTCTAAAGAAGGTGCTAAGTTATTGACATATTGCTCTCTTTGTTCATTGGTATCTGTTCTTGATAAGTCCGCGAATACAACCTTGTTGTAAACGTCATTGGTTGCCTGCCAATTTGTATTATATTTATCTTGCCTAACATCAAGTACAGCAGACAAAAACTTATAGTCTGGTGTAAACGGTTTGATATCCGGTAAATATGTTTCTGATCCTGGTACGTATGTTGCCATAATGTAAAATTACTAAAATTTATTAAGTTTAACTAGTTATATGTTAACACTTTTGAAGTTTAACCTCCCATTTTTCCTGTATAGAATGGAACCACCATCCTTTTTATTTCTTTTCCTTTTGCTGCACCTGTTGGGTAACCTAGAGAAGCCTGCCTTGCAGCTAATTCTTCTTGACCTTGATTTCCATATGCACGTTGTGCAGAAGGCATCTGTCTATATTTTAAAAACATATCCATATCCTTTGCAGTACCGCTAGGATTTTCTCTTCTATATTCAGACATTGCTTTATATAAAGCTTGATCTCTTGATTCTTGAGTTTCAGGAGCACCTACTTTTTCAAAGGCTTTGGCATTTGTAAATCCTATTGGACCTCCCGTTGTAGGATCAATTGCAAAGTTATCAAAAGTACTATTCAAGTTATATGTATTAGCTCTATTAGTTAATGCAGCATTTTGTAATTTAACGTTTTCACCAACCTTCCAGTTTTTGAAGTTATCATGTTTTTGCAAAACATTTTGAGTATCATCATAAACCTTTGTTTGCCTTCTTGCATTTTCAGTATTTGCTCTATCAGTATACTGCGCTTGTAGTGCACCATACTGGTTAGCTATACCAACATTATTAGTATTAACTCTATTAATTGCTTTGGCATTTGCATCCATTGCTTGACCTTGTATTTGTGAATTTGCCACGGCTTGAGGTCCACCAACTGCTCCTAAAGCATTAGCCACAGTACTTGCAGATGCATTGTTGGAATTAACAGCAGATCTCCAATCATCAAATGTAGGCGCTAACTGAACTGTCTCAGCTGTAGGTGCCCATGGTAAATATAAATTATCATCTATCTGACTTAGAGCAGCCAAGTTGTTTTGATCTTGTAACCAAAATTCCATATCAGGCTGAACATACGCATCAGGATCTTTAACTCCTATATCAGGTCTACTTGGTTCTTCACCATATACAGCTTCATCAGAAAAAGAGTTGCTCTTGGTAAGCTTAGGTGCATTAAAAGTATGTAAACCATATTTACCATCATAACCCGTTCCTTCAGTACCTTTTTCTGTAAACCATGGTTCATAAGGAACTCCTGCTGCTAAAGCATCCGCTTTTCTTTCTACTTCTATATTTTTTTGAAAGGCTCTAGTTTGTTCTTTAGGCATGTCCCAACTCCAAGTTTTACCTGAATCTGCCTCATACTTTTTCATAGCAGATCCCCATCTTCTTTCTAAATCTAATCTTGCTTCTGGAGTTTGTATATCATTTGAACCATAAGTACCTGTTCCTGTAGAGTTTTGAAATGTAGGTCTATTTACATCAGCTCCTGAATACATTCCATTATCATTAAAGTATTCAGCATTTTCTCCAAACGCTTTATCTTGACCTTCAATAGCTTCATTATAAATTGGTCTTGAACCTTTACCTTTTAAATCTCCAGCTTGACTTCTGTCTACTTGATTATTTGATGTATTTGGTTTAGAGTTTATAGATGCTTTTGTTTTCCCATTAGGTAACGTTGTATATGTTATTGTAGCACCTTTCTTTAATTCAGGAAGCCATTTAGCCCATTGTGCATCAGATACACCTGGATTTTCAAATTCAACCTCATCATCTGTAGAACCTGTATTACCAGTTCCTGTTTGAGCTTTCCTTAATGTTCTTTCACCACCAAACCTTGCTAGAATAGCACTGTCCATTTCAACACCTTGCTCAGGCATTTGTTGTTGTTGACCTTCAGGTATTTGACCTTGTTCAGGTTGTTCCATTTGAGCCATCATCTGTTGCATTTGTAACATTTGCTCTAATTGCTCTGGTGGCATTGCAGCCATTGCTTTCATTTGTGCTTCTTGCATAGTTATTTCTTCCATCTTTGCTGTAAATTCAATTGGGTCTATTCCTTGCTGAACCAAATAAGGATGGGCAGCCAAAGGTACACCTTCTTCAAATTTCTTTTTTGATTCTTGTGTAAATGCAACTTTAGAAAGATTCATCATATTCTTCTTCAACATTAATTCTGCTGTAGTAGCTTGAATCTTATCTGCATAAGGAGATTCTAAATGTGCATAGTAATCATTTAACTGATACTTCTTTGATAACTTAGCAGGTGTCATTTTCTTTTTGGAGTTAATTCCAAATTCTGATAACTCATCACTAGTAAATTTCATTTTATCTGTATCAGAATAAATAAATGATTGTTCAGGTAAGAACATTGGAACTCCACCTTTAGAGTGTCTAGGCCCCTTAATGTCATATAAACCAAATGTACCATCATTAGTTAAATCTGTTAATACAGTTTCTCCACCTTCTGCTTCTATATTAGCATTGTCTTTAGGAACACTTGATAGACTGTATCTTACACTCTTGCTATCAGCGTCATTAAAGTTATTATTGCTATAGAAGTCTTGTGGAGTTGTCACCAAACCATAATCAGCTTGATCACCAGTTTGTAGATCACCACCGTTCTTCATAAATTTGTCTTCAACAACTTTGCCGTCAACTAATTTAAATCCTTCTGGTAATTTATTTATTTTAATTTTTGCCATGATTATAGTATTTCAATATCAGCTCCCGCTGCAATTAGTTTTGCTAATAATGTAGAGTCAACATCTATTGTTCCACTACCAACTTCTTTTCCGTACTTAGCTGTACCCATATTAGTTTGCACAGTCCTTTGACCTTCACTACCAAATGTTCCAGTGTTAGCATCCCAAGCACCTCTCTTTAGGAAAGGGTCTTCTTTTGTACCATATATAGCATCAGCTGTTAGATTTTTTCTATTATCTATTTTAGCATTTTCAACATTTTGATCTCTAAACCAATCATTAACAATACCAGCACCTTGTACTGCAGTATTTGATACGGCACCAAAAGCAGTCATTTCTTTACTATCCATCAATCTATCCACACCACCTTCAAATTTATTTGTTCTTTCAACTACAGGTTGGTTATATTCAAGAGGACGTGCAATGGGTGTTACAGGAGGTGTTATAGCATTTACTTGCGGTATTACTGGTGTAGCCATCATAGATGGTTGTGCCAGAGGTCCTGCGCTAAGACTATCAACATATGCTTGATATTCTTGTGGTGCATTAGCTCCCATTCTTGTCATTGGATCTTCCATTGACCAATCTTGCATGCTTAATACTGCGGAAGGTTGTCCCGCCATTTGATATTTCTTTAATGAACCACCATATTTAAATCCTTCAGTAGAGTTATAAATGTCTTTCATCTCAGTTCTTGACTTTCCTAGATGACTTGATTTATTTTTACCATACCAAGTTCTAAATGAATCACCCTCTACACGAGGTCCAACTTTAGGTTGAGATGTAGGAAACATTCCTTGCTGAGGTTGTCCGTTAGAATTTGTAGGTATCATGGTTGTTGCAGGTGGAGTTGTGTCTACACCGTATTTATTCATCCCCATCATTGTTTCATATTCATTAGGGTTGTATACTCCGGGATCCACATAACCTACAGAACCTCTTTCATCAATACTTAACGTTGTACCTTCAGGGGCACCATTTTCCATATCATTTTCATAATCACCTAATATTTCTTTTGTGGCATCATCTAAATTATTGAAGTAATCTACATTACGTCCATTTAAAGCATTGCTACCTTCTCTTGTAACTTTACCAAAAATGTTTTTCTTTTCACCATATATATCCTCACTTAGCTCTCTGCTAGATATTAAACCATCATAATCCCCTGTTTCAGTATTATAGTTGAATTTTGAGTTTTTATTAATATCTTCAGTATATGTTTTTAAATCTCTTAACTTTTCAGGATTAACACGCTTAGATGCATTAAATAAATCTAAATTGTCTGCTGCATAAGCGGTAGGATCTGTTGTACCTATTTTTACTTTATAGTTATAATAGTCTCCTTTTACATCTTCTTCAATGGCACCCTTTGTATTCCAATCTCTAAGTGCACCTTTCATTTCACCATTACTACCTAATTCTTTACTGAATAAATCATCATTGGCATCACCAAGAAATTTAGCTATAGAACCAACATTAAAATTATTACTTGATTCAAAAGCAACAGGATTAATATATTTTGGGGATGCTGTAAATTTATCTTTCTTTTTAACTACACCTGTTTGATTATAAAATGCTTTAGCTTCTTCCTTATCAACTTCACTACCTTCTTGAAATTGAGGTATGTTTCTTCTGCCAATAAATTCTCCTTGTAAATCTAACATTGGAGTACTCATGTCACCATTTAATTTTGAGTAAGCACCTGGCTGAGGATTAATATCAAAAGATATTGCATCTTGAGATGTAGCAATTCCTTGTTGAGACTGCATCCAATCAGCAAACTTATTTCCAGATTTAATTTCCACACCTTCCTGTGCTTGAAGCTGTTGTGCCATCTGGTCTTGTTGACCTGCCGTTGCTTGATCTTGTTGAGCGCTAGCTTCTTGAGCTTGAGCTTCCATTGCTTGTTTCCGTGCAATTTCTTGAGGATCCTCTGTTTGTTCTTCAGTTGAAGGAGGCCCTGCAGGTTGTGATTTCTCCTGAACTTGTTTAAATAAACTAACAACATCTTCTTCTTTATAACCTGCTGTCATAAATGCTTGAGCAATCACTTGTTCCTCAACCTGTTGTTCAACCAATTCTTGAACTATTTCAATAGGGTTTCCTCCTCCATTCAAAGAACTAGAGATAAACTCTGTAATCTGTTGAATTTGTGGATCAACAGCTTGTTGCTGTGATTGTCCTCCCATTTGTTTTAAACTTATTTTGTTTACTTTCACAACTATGATTTTATATTATTAATATACAAATAAATCAAGAGATTTACTAATTTTTAAGGTTTAACGTTGCCCAACAATGTGAGTAAGTATATAATTTGCTGGAGTCATATTCATTGCTTTAGCATCTTTATAATGCATTCTGTTTAGTTTATCATACACTTTACCAGCTGTAACTTCCATTTTATTACCATCATAAACTCCGTCAACATAATTTTTATACATAATGTGGTTTTCAGTTTCACCACCTTTTTTCATTACATCTTTTTGTTCAAAATTCAAATACTTAGAGTTGGCCTTTACCCTTTTAGAATAGTTTGGTCTGTTATTCCATTTAGTAGGTAATGTATTCCACATATCTTTTTTCTGATCAGCTGTAAGTTGCTCATTATATCTTACACCTAATATGGATGCAGTTGCTATTGCAGCTTTTGCTGGATCTAAAAGATCTTTGTTTGATGTAATATCAAAAGCATTTAATATAGATTTTTCTTTATCATTTAACTGACTCCAACGTATCTGAGTATAACCAACACTATTGTTATCTGACTGTGCTCCATCCCCCACATCAGTGAATGGTATATCAAACCCTTGGTATTTTCTTTGAACATCTGGTGATGAACCATCACTTCCAAACTTTTTATTAGCACCTCTTAAAGCATTACCCACAATACCGTGTGTATCTCCAAATTCTGATTCTGTTCCATATATTCCAAAAGCAATCTTGGCTATTTGATTATAAACATCTCCGGAAATTTGAGCAGCACTCATTATTTGTTGCTTGTTATTTTCAAGAGCATGAATGAAAGGGTATGTTGTATTATTTAATTCCTCAGTATCATCAAAGTCTAATACCGTAAATCTTTCTTCCATGAAAGTCTCTTCATCAAAGTTGGCTCTAATGGGTTTATATGATAAAGTATTTGTTGTATAATTACCACCTTGTTGATCTTGAAGTTTACCTGTTTGATCTTTATATTGAGAAATGTAATTTTCTCTGTTTTCTTTATTCATTCTCATGACAGCAACACCATCATTCAACTCAAAGTGATTACCTTCATCTTCAGGTAATATAAACACAGGAGTTCCTGTTGGTAAACCTAAGTTATATAATGCATCAAGATCACTACACTGTCCATTAATACAACCATTAGATGCTGAATTATTTGTTGCATCACCATCATTATAGAATTGCTTTCTATAATTTGTTGTACCATGTATTGCAGTACCTACTTGAATACCATTATCATTTAGTAAATTCCAACTAGGAGCATTTTGGTATTTCTTTTTTGATGTAGGACTTGATTGGTTAATTGTATATCTACCAGCACCTGTGGATTTATTACCTGCTGTCCAATCTGTTTTCCACTTACCATTTATTTTATCTTCATCTGTTATCTTACCGTCTTTGTTTAAATCTTTCATTTTGGTTACAGTCTGTGCATCACCACGGTTAGAACCAGTAAGAACTTCAAAACTTAAATCTTCATGATCACCTCTGTATACTTTTAATAAACCAGTCTTCTTGTCTATTACAACATAACTTTGATTTGGATTATTAAGCATTTGAGATTTTATAATAATATCACCATCACTTTGAGAATTAATATTATCATTATTCTTTTTAAGCTCATCTACATTGTACCAGTTTTCTTCAGGCATAGGAACATCTGCTCTATAAGTATCAGGTATTGCAATTTCTTGATTGACAGCAATTTTATTTACATCACTTATACCATTTAATTTAGCAAGTGTATTCACTGATGTTTTATATGCTTTTGCAATCTTACCTAATGTATCTCCTGATTTTACTTTATAAATTGGAGAGACAGCTGCTGTACTTGGTGCTTCAGGAATATTTAATTCTTGATTAACACTTATTGAATTTGGATCACTTATATTATTTAACTTTACTAACTCATCAACAGATGTATTGTATCTATTGGCAATCTTACCCAGGTTATCCCCGGAAGCAACAGTGTATTTTTTATTACCAGCTTTTGCCTCAATTGCATTAAACCCTTCATTAGAGTCAATTGAAAAAGTGGGTATTGTTGAACCATTTGTCTCAATAAGAGATTCATCATTCATTTGATACATATCAGGTCTTGCAACATATGTATTATCTTGAGGTTGCACATAAGTCTCATATGGATTATATACATTATCTCTCTCACCACCATATTGATAGTATTCTCTTAAAGTCTTCAGGTATTCTTCAGGTTTCTTATTTGATTGTTTTTTACCATTACCATATAAATGAGGGTAAACTGACTCTAAAGATTTACCATCTCTAACTACATTACCTAAATATTTTCTTGCACCACCTCTACCTAAGAAGTTAGATAAACCTATCAAATCTTCATATGAGTAATTCCACTTATCACCCAATTGAGATTTGTATTCCACAGTTAAGTCAAATGCATCTTTCAATAAAGGTGTAGTTTCAGTTGCATCAAAACCTTTGTTTAAACGTATATCAAAGATTTCATTTTGTGCATCTAGATCTTTTGCAAATTCAGCTCTTGTACCTTCATACAATTTTCCTTTTTCTACTTCAGAAAATCTCTGACCATATAAACCAGTGGCAGTAGATTCAGGATTCACCATAAGTACACCATTCACACTTTCCACTTGAGCAATTCCTCTTTTTATTCCTTCTAAATCTATGGTGGTTTCTTGCCAAGTTTTAGGTTTGGAAATTTCTTTCCCTTCCTGTGCCTTACGCAATGAACCTCCATATTTCTTATAAAAATCTAACATTTCTTGCATACCATCTTTGGTATTTACTATTGATGTATTAAACCAAGAAGCAGTCTGATCTTTTGCTTCTCTCATCATATTTACAAGTTCAGGTGGTAAGACAGCTTCATCAGGATGAAATGCTGCTCCGGATCCACCACTCATATCACGCGCTCTTTGAGGCATGTTTGATCCACTCATTGATTTAAAAGTTGCTTCATCAGTCATCATAGAGAAAAATCTACGCGGCTCATCAACATCTAACATTTGTGTAAGTGCTGGATCTGATGTATTAGCAGCTCTCTTTGTTGCATTTGCATAGAACTCTGAAGGCTTACTATTAAACCAATTTCCATCAGCATATTTAGTTACATCATCAAATGCTGTATTAGTAACATTGGCATCTTCAAATCTATTTAATCTTATTGCTTTTGATTTAGGTACTTTTTTAACTCCAGTATTAGTCCAGATGCTAACCATTTCTTCAGCTACATCATCAGCAATTTTTTTAATTGTAGGTGCAGCTTTTTTAATTGTAGGAACTGCATTCTTACCTTTTGATAAATAAGCAGGAACAATAGGTATTGCACCTAATGCATTAAAACCAGCATCTAAATATTCACCTTTATCATAACTTTTTTTTGCTTCTTGTCCATATTTAATCCAAGCAAATGGATTAATCATATCTGCTACATTATCAAAAGCATTTCTATCTGGATTATCTAATGGTAAATTATCAGGTATATCTTTATTTCTTGCACTATACCCAAAAGAAGTCATAGGGCTTGCTAACATATCTAATGTTCTTTGTCCCCATGAAGGTTCTTCATATGCTTTTATTGTACCTGTATCAGGTGCTTTAAAATCAGGATTATTCTTTTGATACTCAGCAATGTATTTAGAGTAATCAGTTTCACCATTTTCCAGTTTAGGTAATTCTTTACCATCCTGTGCTAAAGGTACTTCTAAGACACTATCTCCAGGAAAAGTATAGTTCATACCTGGCATCATAGTTTGTCTATTACCAAGGTTGTCTGTACCTACTACAGGAAAGTTTACACCTTCCATAGTTATATCTCCTGAAGGAATTATATTATAGGGGTTGTTTACATCAGGACTATCAGATTTATATCCATCTATAGATAGAAATTCATGTATATCCGTAATGTATTCATTTGGACCTCCAACTAACCCTATTGATTTTCTTTCTTTATGTGCCATTATCTAAGTGATGTAAGTAATTTACTATTATTCAATCTCAATAACATTTTTCTACTTCCAGAATCTACCTTACGTAATATTACATTAGTAAAGTAATGTCTAAACTTCTTATGTTGCAATGGAGATTTAAAATAGTTTAAATTAATTGAGTTTAAATTTTTAATATATCCATTAGGTGATGTATCCCAAATAGGTTGCTGTGTAACAACACCACCTACTCCAGGAAACTCTCCTCTATCATTTGTAATATCCCAAAATTGATTGAACCTAAACTTCTGCTCAACTTTAGAGCACAAGATATTAATATTATTTGTATTAATGATAGGATAAGTCAATTCTAAAATAGGATTGTTAAATGGAGTTGGAACTAATTCCAATAATCCAGACACTTGTTCATTGTTATAAACAACGGCTTGGTCAAAATTGAAATGTAAATCTTCCCACTTATCATCACCACATAAATAACCAGGATCATTTTTGTATACATAGGATTCTAATTGATATTCCATACTTCTCACAGTATTAACAGCCTGACCTGTATTGGCAACCAAATCAACTTCCCATGGAAATTGTTCACCATAGTAGTTAGCAAAAAGATCACATCTAGAATTATGTCTCCAGAAAGAACCAACTTTATAATTAGGTGGTGTTTCCGTAAGGTAAAAATAATCACATACTTGAGGTGTAGGATCAACCCAACTTGGATCACCTAATTGAAATATCTTAGGTGCAGAATCAGGACATACACCTGTAATTGTTGTTGTTGCTCCAGCAAATGGAGATGGTGGACAACTACATGAAACTTTTCTACATACAGGTTTTATTATATCATCACAAACACCTGTTGATTCCGTATATAAATTAGTTGTTGCATTTATAAACACCTTAGTATAACCTGCTGGACAATTACATTCAAAAGGAATAGCACATACAGCAGAAGCAATAGCAGATGCTACCACAGGAAATGTTGATGAATCAGATGCATTAATACCATACTGATAAGGGTCAACATTAACAGGTCCTGTTGTGCAACTTATAGCATTTAACACACCCGCTGCAGGAGGAACACTACTACCGGCACCACAATATAAAGCAAATACATTTTGATTTGCTGGTCCTGATGAAGTTGGTGAAACACCCACTGCTTGGTATTGACATCCTACACCTGCTGCGGGTGCTGTAGTTGTATCTGTAATAAATATTATAATCTGTTTAAAAAATGGTTGTGTTGATCTATCACCCAATTGAGAATTCACCTTAAGATTTATTCTATTTTGAGCTGCTGCCAATGCTTGAGGAATAACAGTACCCCCACCAATCCAATTTGTATTATACCAACTAGTTACTTGAGGTTCTGTAACGGTGTTACTCATAGTCCATGTACTACCTGATCCATTTGGAATATTATAATTAATATTACCACCTGCCCATGCTGTAAATCCCACCTGCATTGTACCTAATCCCATAGGACCTGATATATCTGCATCATTTAAAAAAGAAGTTAACCATGCTTGTTGAGCTTGTCTTCTACCATCAGTATTTGTACTACCTGATACATCCATTGCAACTATAATATCTATCAAACAATCCGCTGATCCACCAGTTACTGTTGCAACAAGCTCTTCAACATTAACTGTTGAAAGTTCCGTTGCTGTATTTGATATCTCACATAAACCAGTTGTTGGATTAAAATTGTATCCTGGAGGACATTGGGGTATTGTAGTCTCAATAGTCTTTGTTGTAAAGAAATGATTTATACTCGGCAATGCAAATTCAGGATGCCAATCATGGAAAGATATCCATGCTTTAGCTTTTGGATCATAACTTATAGTCCATGACGCATCATCAAAATAAATAGGGTCACCTAATGTGATTGGTACAATACCATTAAGCATGAAACCTTTTATTTCATTATATGAAATATTAAAGTTTGACTTTGCTCTATAATCCTTTTTCATAAAGTATACAATGTCATCATTAGGATCATATATAGTTTGGCATCCCACACCTACAACAGCATTATCAGATAATACTGAATATTCTAATTCCGGAAATTGTTTTACTAACTGAGATGGTAGATACTTATTAAACCACCATTTCATTCCTTTATTTGATATAGGATCTAAACCACTTCCAGCATAATGAAATATCTTCCCTTGTGCTTGAGAGATATAAAATAAACCCATTGGTGTATTCATAACACTTCTTAAACTTTCACATGAACCATATTCATTTGAAAGATCAGAATTGGTTATGTTTTGAAATGGTTGACTAAACAATCCACCATCACCTATTGTTATCTTAGTATCTAATCCGGTCTTTAAGGTGTCTAATCCCTGGAACATCTGCGGAGATAAATAAGGGAAGAACACTATTGCTCCACTTTTATTTATAGGTTTTATAACGCTTACTGCATTTTTAAAATCTTTATAATTAAAGTTTAAGAATACTCTCCAGAAATCTTTCTTAGATTCATGTTGTGCTTGCAAAGAATATATCAACCTTTTAGGTCTACTGACATAACAGTTCTCTGCTACATAAGGATCATAATATCTAGGTTGCATTTGACCCCATGAAGATAACTGACTTGGAAATCTTGATGGACTTAATGACTCATCATATTTGTAAAAGTTATCAATACCCTCTATCTGAGCATGAAATAATTCTGTTAAATCATTATATTCATATATGTCATAAATTCTTTTTGCCTTTGTATCTTCCCAATCTCTATTTGCTAAATTAACCTCTGACTCAACAAAGAAATCTAAAATACCATTTGAGTGAGTATACATATACCCATATCTCATTGCTAATACTGGATTGGGATCACTGTTGGATCCACCAAACACACTTGACAATGCACTTCCACCACAACTATCATCACCTCTATCTAGGTAAAATAAATCACCTGGAAAAAGAGCTGATAAACTACCACTACTTACTAAACCTAAAGTGGCAATTTTATTTGCTAATTTAGTCATGTCAAATTTTTGTGAATCTAACCAGTATCTTGGATAAGGAATATTTACATGATTTGAATAATCATAAGTAAATTCATCAGGTTGCCCTAATAAATATTGTGCAAAAATTGGCATTATTACTTTTTCAGTATACCTATTAATGAATACATCACCTTGAAAAATAGGAAGTGATGAGTACATAAATGCATCAGGTTTTTCTGAATCTAAATAATTTACACAACTTCTCATTGGTATTTGTTTTATACCATCAAGTTGTCCGTACTGATTATCAAAATTATATTTAAGAGCACCATAGTATGCTGATATATTACGTTTTTGAGGTACAGTTGGGTCAAGTAAATAATTATCTGAGTAAGGTATACCTGTACCTCCACTATTTATTTCACCTCCTATAACAAATCTTGATTTATCTTGCACACTTGGTATAGCAATTGGAGATTTCAATGAAACCACAACTGTACTTGGTCTGAATAAATTATTAATTTTATATTTACCACTATCAAATGATTGAAAAGACTGACCTATATAATTTGAATCAGTATTCTGAATTCTCCATAAACCTGTATTCCTCTTTGTAAATGTGTCAAATTGACCAAGAGAATTATACTTATATACAAAATCTGACTTATTAATTAAGTTATATATTAATTCAATAATCTCATTACCACCTATTGCAATATTTGTCCCCGTTGTTAAAATACTCAAAGGTATTCTTAGCGTAGGAGGTAAATTTGAAAGTGCTGTATTTTTTACATCACTTATATCATATGTTCCAGGAGTTCCTGCACCACCAATTCCAAATGCAGATGTAGTATATTGGTATGCTTGATTTGCAGCACTCATTAAAGTACCACCTAACCATAAATCACCTAGTGCAGCAGCACTTGCCCCATTGGCATAGAATGCAGTAGCAGCATTAACAGCTCCTAATTTTATACCAGCTGAAACATTATATATACCATATGCAACACCCGTATATGTATTACCAGTACCAACAGCGGCAGTCCAATCCACAGGGCTACCAACAACAGCGGAAGCACCTGTTCTTTTCATGCTTCTATCACCTTGAACTTTATTAACAGCATATCCAATACCTATAATTGCACTAATTACTGCAGCACCACTTCTCAATAATTTAAATTGAGGATGATCTTCTGATGCTTTAAAACTCCCTGTTTGTTTACCGCTTAAATCTCCATATATTCTTGTTTCATATGCATTTAAAAATGGTTTAGTAAACATTAAATCAGGTGAAGAAAAAGTAAATACACTTCTTGAATAACCTGACGGTTCCCCGTCTGAATCAACACCTACACCTAAAGGTTTAAATGAATTTACTGATTGTGGAAAATTATCACAACCATCCGTTCTATTTAAAACACCTGCATTTTTTCCATCATGAAAATATACATCAGGTCTTAAATCATTATAAGGATAATTAGGATATAAACCCTGAGTATTACCCAATAGATCTTCACCTGTTGGTACTTCATATTTCCTCATGTTTCTAAAAAGACCTTTACCTAGAATTGATTTTGCACCACCTCTTGATCCTTTTAATAACTCATAACCAACTACATTTGTTATATAACTTCCATCATTATTTTTTGGTCTACCAATATTTGTAAACTCAACACCCAGCACATTTATTAAATCACCACTTGTATCTGTCAAGTGCAGTGCATTATTACTAGAACCACCACCATCTTCTGATGGCATTTTATGATGTCTAATTGGTTTACCACATAAGTCTCCCCATATGTCAGGTCTATTAGAAGGATATCTTTCAGTAGACTCCCAATAACCCATATCACCTCTTGCAACTATCATACTACCATCAGATTGTATTTCAGCTGCAACACTTGTTATACCACCTGTATTCCAAATTTTAAATACAGGATCTCCACTTGGATCTAATGCATTAGCATTTGTACTAATCTGATCTTCATTTAATCCAGCAGGACCATAAAATACTGGCGCTCTACCTGGTATATGATATGAACTTGATCTTTCTCCTGTATTGTATATCCATCTTATAAAGAATGCATATTGCTCATCTCTTAAAAACCCTAATTTATTTCCTGCATTATGGTAGTAACTAGCAGGCAATGTGTTTATAACAAAATTACATTTAATATTATTTGCAATTGGTTGATAGTTAAAATCAAACTGTTCAGTTGGCCCTTGTCTTAAAAGCCAATCATTAACAACATACATTGCTTCTGATTTTTCATATGCAGGGCTACGCTGAGGAATCACTTTTAAATCAACAGATACTAAAGAATCATCTATATAATCAAGATTAATTGAAGTACGTTCAGTACTATATAAACCAATACGTTTAGCATAAGTTTGACCTTGATTTCTTACCAATAATGCAAGTTCAAAAAATTCAAAATCTTTATCTAAATTTGATAAATCTATATTTAGTGAACCATCTGTTCCTTTATGACTCCATAACGTTTGAACATTTGATATACCAATATAATCAGTTACTTTTTGTTCATTTTCTGTATAGGCAACAAATGCTTGGTAAGCACCATTTTGCAACATCCCACCATCAGTTGCTTTAGTTAATTCAATACAAGGTGTATCTACCAATGGAGCTAATCTGATTTTTTCACAGTTTAATTCTGGCGGTACAATATTACTATATGTTACACATACATCTCCTGTAGCAGATGTTACTTCTTGTTTCCAAGGTATATCATCAATATTTAAAGATCTAGATGGATTATTTGCATCATCCCAATATACTTGCCATGTACAGTCAAAATTTTCTTTTGAAGCTCCCGTTATAAGAAACATTCTATTAAATGCAAGACATGGGTCATTAACAAGTGTAGTGTATTTACACTCACTATCATCAAACCTTCCTATTTCAGAATTGATATCATCCGTAGAAAATACTATCCACTCATCACCGTATCTATGTACTGCACCAATGATAGTATAAGGTATTACCCCACATTGTAAATTTGCTGGTTCATTACCTATAACACCCATGTCACCATCATTGGAGTTATTAGCTGCATTACGCGCATGCCACCAACTTTGAGCTGGCTCCATTGATTGTGTAATGTCCTTATTCATCCCTTTAATGAATGAATTGGTAACTACAGATGTTGTACCCTTTCCCTGGTTACTTGGTGTATTTTGTTTTGCCATAGTAGTTTACTTCTTTATTAAGCTAGTTGGTTGGTGCATGGCTTAAAAACATATTATAATAATTATGATATTGAGCTCTTCTGTTAACTTCCCATAACTTTCTCATTTCTGCAAAGTCAGGAGTATTAACAAAACTTAAAGCATTGTTTCTTGCAGCTCTCAGTCTAGTTTCAACTAAGTTCATTTGTTGAGAAACATTTTCACCTTGCCATATCATGTTTTCTAGAATTCTTTGTTTTAGTGCATATTCATAATATTCATTACAATATGGTTGATCTAAAACTAAAAGGTCTCCATCAGGAGTTTCCATAGCACCTTGATAACTCAAGTATACTTTACCTGTTCTAAAAGTGGTTATTAAAAAACCATCTTTAATTTGTGCAATATCCTTTGCTTGTGCACCTAACTCAGGGCAAAAACAAGTTGGACTATTTACATCTTGTATGCGTAATTGCACAAACGTGCTAAAAGTTCTAAATTGCTCTGGTCCAATTTTTTGTACTATTTGATGGCTGTTTTTTCCATCACATGTGTCTATTACACAAACATCTTTACATGCAACACCATCTGTACAAGATGCAACCTCTCCTGGAGCTGGCACATAAGGAACATCATTAAATGTTTCTACATGTGTTCCTGAAGGCATTGTTGTATTTATCTTATATTCACCACAGAGAAATGCATAATTAAGATATGCAAAGTCCATTGGTAGTTGACCCCTTCCATGTTCAATATCAATGACAACTTCTTTAGTTCTATGTATTTTCATACCCAGATCATAATTCACTCTAGTTGCAACTTTGATAAGCTGTTGAGGTTCAATCATACCTTCTAATGCATATGTAGAAAAATCAATGGAAACATCTTCCATTAATTGAGTGAACGTTCTATATTTTTGTGATACTCCCATTATCTATGTATGTTTTGTTTGTTATCAGAGTCTTCTGCTGGAACCTTCAGTGTATTCATCATTGTGTTAATTACTTGACTTTCAATTTCTGCAAATAAAGCTTCCGGAATGTATATTGGTTGTTCATATCTAGGTGTACAATCATCAGCTGGATCACAATTCCATTTTGTAATATCTGAATTAAATACCCCTTCAAGCTTCAACGCTTCCCATTCTATATTAGGAGAATAAATGTAACCATCCAACCACCAGAAATATCTTGTTGTATTATACTTGAATGACGTTGTTTTAGTCATAGAGGTGTATGTACCCGGTTGAGTTGCTTGGAGCTCTTGTGAGCCGTCTATGGAGCTTACAGTACGGATAAGCGGTCCCCAATATCCTTCCATCATAGAAGGTAATCTTACCTTGCTTCTTTTTATGGTACACCCGCTAGTAATTCCTGAACAATGTGCTTCCACTTTATCCACATCTATTAGTTCAATGTAAGGTAAGGATTTCCAGACTGAGTTAAATTTCATTAGCTTATTAGCATAATCTTGCCTACGCATTAATACTTGGGCAAACTTTTCTATTAAACTGTATATATATCTATCTGTAACATAGGCATCTTGTACCTCTGCTTTAACCTGTCCTCTTATTCTTGATATTGCTTCTGCTATTGTTGACATGTTATTTATATTTCAAATTCATTATAATTCTTTAGAGCTTCTTTTGTTTGTTCTACATCTTGATCATAAAGGTGAGCAACTCTATATTTGTTTTTCATGACTAAATACTTTGTCCAATTTAATGGGTATGTCTTAGCCACTGCTCTTTTAAAATCCCTACATGCAACAAATCTCCAAAGCTCTCTATTTTTGTATCTGTATTTTGTAGACCAGTTAGTATAAAAAATCTTTGCAACATTACCATCAGTTTCCCAATTCTTATTTTGCAAGACCTTACCATATTCATGGGATAAAGCGTAATTTGGATTAACTGTTTTAGATGAAGGACATGTTCCAATAAATAAATACCCAAGTGAATCCGGTAGCTCTACACCATCTCTATGATTAATAACTGCATTCCATAGTTTTACATTATATAGTTTAATTATTTTCTTTAATTTATCATTATCAATATTGGAATACAAAGGTTTCTTATCCTTGAATTCTTTTATTGTCTCCTTATTCAATATACCCAACCTTTTCTCTCTATATCTAGATGCATTCAGGTCTGGTTTTTTAAAATTGTTAATCATACAGTTATATTTATAATTTACAAAAAAAACCCCACTTAATGAAATTTAATTGGGGTCATTATATAGCTTGATGAGTTAATTCACATAAAACACCTGTAATTTCATCTTGTAACTCTAGTTTACCAGCTCTTCTATTACCTGTGAACTTATTAGAATAATGATAATAGTCAGTCTTACCTAAACTAGGTAAAGTCTTTTCTATAAATCCTGCAGTTTCATTAGATGTCATATACTCAACTTTCCTATCCGTATGGATATGACCTTTAAATAATGTTCTATTTGTTGTACGTCCCCATTCTTCATGATATTCTGAAGCATAAATTAAAGGATTGTTTTTACTACGTTTATCTCCATGCTCAAATCCATTGAAGTTATTACCCCACACATGAACTTTTCTTTCAGCATATGTCACATCCCATGTTATCTCATCACTCACTATTGATTTAGATAAAGCATGTGCTAGATGAAATGAAGAAAGCCTGTCATGATTACCTGGAACATATACAATGACTAAATTATTACAGAAAGCTTTTATGTAATTAATACCCCAGTGCATTGCATCAAAGGCTTGCGTATATGCGTCTGTTGCACTTACACAATTATCTACGGGTGTCCCACCTGTAGTTGTACCATGAAATGTGTCCATGTTTATTAAATCTCCACCTACAACAAAATATAATGTCTCTACATAATATTTTGGATGTATGCTTTCTACAAGATCAATTATTGTTTCTTCAAAGTCTTTATCAATTGTCTCATTGCCTTCTTTACCAAAGTGAATATCTTGTAATGACATTATACCGCAAACTTTTTTGCTTCCTTTTGGTTTAACAAGGTTTGTTTTTGGTATTCTATATGTTTTAGGTTTCCAATTTGCAATTAATTCTTCAAGATTATCTAAACTTGTTTCTTTAATCCTAGATACTAATGCTGATACTCTCCAATGGTCTCCCATTTGTTTATTCCAATATTGAGATAATTTCCAAATGGATGTATCAATATTAAGTAATTTTATAATTTCTTCTGGAGATTTAGGTTCATGTGAAAATGTTCCTGATATTTTACCTGTACCTTTTTCTAGATCTATTGCTTCTGCAATTTCTGCATTCTTGGATGCATTTGAAAAAAACCTCTGCTTTTGCTTTGCTTCTTTTCTCTCTAATTTAAGTTCTTTTTTGATTTCTAAATACTTTGATTCAGTAATACCCAACCGGGCTGCGCAGTATGTAACATTCTTTTTCCACTTTAATGTTTCTGCAACCTTATTTTTAATATTTGACATACATAAAATTTTTTGATTAACCAAAGATATGTAAAATTTATTACAACCTTATGTTTATAAAACAAAAAAGAGACTGAGTTGCCCCAGTCCCTTCCAACTTGTGTAGTAGAAAACCAACAAACTACCACTCTGTTGTCTTTTAAAGTACTATACGGCTAATGTAGAAAATAGTATTTCTATTGGCTTACAACTTGCGCTGTTACCATTATCCACAACCTTAACTTTATATGCTGTACTAGCAATTAAGTTAGTTATTGTATAGTCTGAAATTGTTGTTACAATTGGAACTGTATTAGCCAGTGTCCAACCTGTTGATGCAATTTGTGTATCATAATATATATTGATACCTGTACTTGAACTCCACGTTCCATTCCAAAGAACAGAAGCTGTTGAGCCGGTAATGATACCAGCATAAACATTATACGGATCATGTTGTGTATCATTTGATGTACACGTACCTAATCCATTACTTATCATCATAGCAAATTTTTGAATGATTGAATCTAATCTTTCACCTTTAGATACTTGCAATAAAGAACCTACATCCCCAATTTGAAAAGTGGTGCCACAATAGCTTACACACTCAGCACATTGGATATCATCACATCTTTCACTACCCACACTACAATCAGTATAGGTACATGCGTTAGTTAGAGCTGTATCAGAACAACCACACTTACTACTACATTTTGTACAATTACATGCCATTTTTATTTTGTTTTAAAATCCACCTCTACAGCTAATGTATAGAGGGAGATTGTTTTTTATTTTAATTAAGGTGTAACACCTGTACAACCATTTGTTATTTCAGACATAACTGCTGACGTATTATAACTTGCATTCCAATTACCGCTTGTTGCAGTAGCAAAAGTTTGCCATGGGTAAGTTGTTACTCCACCTGATGTATACGGTTTATTAACACCTGCACCTAACACAAAACATTTAATTCCCTGTGTTGCACATGTTATAGCTAATGTATTCATTCTAGAAACATCTGTTGCAGTGAATGCATCATCAGAACCACTTGGTAACTCATCTGTATATATCAATAGGTATTTAGCTACACCAGATCTAAATGATCCTAAAAAAGCATTTGCTTCTACAACTAATCCAATTGCCATATCTGTTGGCTCAGCAGCTCCATAACCATTTCCAATAGGCCAACCTGCTGTTGCAGGACCTGTATTAATTTTATTTAATTGAGTTGTAAAACTCGCGCTATTATTTGTTTGAAACATTTCCACAGCGGTAATAAACTGATATGCAGATGTACCTGTATTAATTATTTTTTGTGATGCTGGTAATGCTACATAATCTACAGATGTATTATATGAAGGTGTTCTACCAACAGCCTCATCAGCTAATGCTAAACCTAGTCTATAATCACTTGGAGAAGATTCTAATTGTATTGTTGTAATGATGCTTGCAATACCAGCTTTAATTGTATTAACAACTGTACCCATGCTTGCTGTATAGTCAATTATAAAAGCAACATCCATTCCTTGATCACAAGCGGCTCCTGCCCCTTCTGTTGTGAAAGGTGTAGTAATTGGACAAATATCCTCAGCACCATTTAAAGTAACTGTTACTTGAATATAAAAACTTGTACTTGGTGTTAAACCACCAAATGATTGACTAACATTAGTAATAGGATTATTTACAACAGCTGATGCTACAAGTGTAGAAGTAAGTGAATCATATATTTCAATAAGATATGAAGCAGTTATACCTATCAGATTTGTGAATGTAACAACTACTCCTGTTTCAGTAACACTTCCCACGGCTACATTGCTAGGACAAGGTATAATACCATCCACAGATTTAGTCTGTGTTTCTTGACATGTATCAACACCATCAGTTACACAAAATGCTACTGAAGTTGTTAAAGATTGTTGTGTATTTAATGTTGGTAAAGCTATGCTTATACCTGAAGGGTTACTTTGTAATGTTGAAACGCTTACCTGATTTGATACAGCCAAGCCATTTACATCTGTAATTGTTATTATACTACTTCCTGAGCAATCATTAAATGTTGCAGGAATACTAGAAGTCATAAAGTTAAACGTAAGCCCTGTTATTTCTCCAGTTGTACCTATATCAGTAGTAGTGTTATAATTGAATATTACAGAATCACATCCTCCAGGACAACAGTTAAGTTGTATTGCAGTTATTGCTGTATACATATCATCTATTACCACCCATGCATTTTGCACAGATTGTGCAAGATTGATAGGAGAACCATTCCACCCACCAATACTACCATAGTTACTACCAGGGTTAGTTAGGGTTGCAGATGTGTTTGTTATAAATGATTGTTGAATTGTTCCTAAAATTGCAGAAGGTAAACCTACAGCATTTTCCAATGAACAAAATCTTGCTTCTAATGCCAATACTAAAACTGATACATTAGTTAATACAGAAGGTAATATACAAGTTGGTATAACTTGGGATTCAGCTGTAGCTGAAGAACAAGGTAATACACAATTTTCTAAAATTGTAAGTCTTCCTGTAATAGATGAAAGCGTTGAATTAATTATATTTATACTAGTTAAATTAGTACATACTTGATTTGCAATAAGTGTAGCAAATAAATCTAAACGCAATTGTGTTACAGGATTACCACTTTCATCATCATACTGCAAACAAGCAGGTAATGTCATTATTGGTAAGTCATCTGTTATACCTCTAGGTTTACCTGTTGTAGCATTTGCACAGATACTAACCACCATTGCATTTAATACATCCACCAATTCAGTTGGAGTAACTCCAGGAATCTTTAAGCATGTTAAATCTAAACCGGTAAGTACAGGATTTGATTTAACACCGTCAGTGATTAATGAGCATACCTCTGTTGCAAGTTTAGCCACCACTTCTGTGATAGTATCACCATTACATAAATTAATACATGCAATATCTGGCCCTTGCCATATTACACAATTAGATGAGATATTATCACATCCATTTGTTGAACTGCTTGAGTTAGTTGGAATCATAAATATTTTTTTTACTATAATGTAATGTGATCTTACACGCTATACACTTATAATATACAAAATTTTTTAAAACCAAACAAGTAATGTCTGATTTTAAAAAATTTTATAAAATAGATATGAGGGTTGATTATACTTTGGTAAGCGTGTCTTTGGTTTTTTCTTGAGGTGAAAGTGTACCATCTTCAAGACTAATATTTACTGCTCCGTACTTTTCTTCCAATTTAACAGTTAACACAGTCCACTTTGCTTGCATTTCTGTATGGCTTGTTACTAGTTGATTCTTAACTAATTCAGCATTACCAATATTCAGTAACAAATTATTAATTTCAGATTGAAGATGTTTAACTTCAGTAAGTTCCGCAACTGTAAGTTTTTTTGATTTTGATTTTGCCATTACTATAAGGTTTTTAAATTATTTATCTGGTGTAAAGATAA
>Ga0308002_1000007_pt1 | contig 98608 bp, 146 predicted proteins | sample Neamet34_FD_203148 | JGI IMG/M metagenome (GOLD analysis project Ga0308002, IMG submission 203148) | Marine microbial communities from water near the shore, Antarctic Ocean - #34 | ecosystem: Environmental > Aquatic > Marine > Unclassified | place: Southern Ocean | collected 2014-06-06
ATTTGATAGGCAAATGAATGCTGGTCAGTATATAATCTGGGCAGGCAATCGTATCAAAGATCTAGAAGAAGCTGATAAGAATATGTCAGAAGAGATTACATCTTTGTATGATGAAGTCTCTGCTGCATACGAAGAGATGGGAGAGTACAAAGCATTGCTTATAGAAGCGAATCACGTTCAACGGGTGCTAATAAAGACACTAGATAAACTAACCGGGAGTTAGACAATGAGTAATAGAAGTGTTAAGAATGTTAAATTTTGGTATTGGCTAGTAGAACGCATGCCAACGCCATTGGTGTATTTTTGTTTCATGCACGTCCTGGCGCATAGTACAACAGGTAAGTACGGCACAACTATCGCGTCTGAATTAAGTGGAATGGATGCAATTCAACGTTACAGTGACGACAATGGATTATGACAATGAATAATAAAAAAGATCTATTAGATAAAAGCGCAGCAATGACAATTATGAATGTTGCATATGCGAGAATTAAAGAGCTAGAGGATGATTGTAAGTTTTTGCTAGCATTTGCTCCATTTGGCCACACACCTGAAAATCTGTCGCCCATGTTTTATAAGACTGGCACATATGAAGGTGACGTGGAATTATGTGAGAGAATTAAAAAAATTCAATTAAGTATGCATCCTGTCAAAAGAGAAAGTGATGGCACGATATAATATGTACCTAGATGATTTGCGTACACCTCACACTACAAAAGAATGGGTGATTGTGCGCTCTTACCAAGAAGCAGTTGATATGATTGTTGAATTTGGTATGCCAACTTATATCTCATTTGACCATGACTTGGGTGAAGATGTTCCTACTGGATTTGACTTAGCGAAGTGGATGGTCAATGAACACCTTGATGGTGTGACTCATTGGCCTACTAATTTCGAGTTCAATGTTCACTCTGCTAACCCGGTTGGTGCAGCCAATATTCAGAAATTACTCGATGGTTACATAGCGCATATGTCAATATAAAGGTTGACAGACCAAGACATCTTGTTGTATACTAGTAGTATAAGTTAATTAAAGCGAGAAAGCATAATGAATACGTTAAAGCAAGACAATTACAGTAAGAACGGTGCATATAATTATTGCAACGAACTGTATGCAGAAGATATCGGAACCAAGGGTGAGATATGGAAAGCGTTAATGCAGACTAATTTTAATAAAGACGAAGCTCGTTTGTTAGTTTTAAAAGATAAGAGTAATATGTCATGAAACAATTTATAATTCCAGTAGGTGTAGTATTACTTCCATTATTATTAATTGGACACAGTATGATAACACCAGTAGATGATAGTAAGCAAATGGTGAACAAGGCTGATTGGTTCAATGAGATATGCATAGATGGAGTAGTATATCTATCTAGGACGAGTCGGTTAAGTGTTAAGTTTAACGTTGATAGTACAGTAGTCTTGTGTGATGATGTATAAAGCCGGATTAATTACATTGTTAGTATTAGTACTGGGACTGAATACATACATTGTATTAACTAATCCTGTAGTTGTAGACACGCCTCAAGTTGATGATAAATGCTTGAAATTAATTTAAATAAAAGGTTGACAGACCAAGACATCTTGTAGTATAATAGTAGTATAAGTTAATTAAAGCGAGAAAGCATATGAGTACTAGAAGCGCAATAGGTTACATGACTCCAACAGGCAGTGTTCGTACAGTGTATTGTCATTTTGATGGATACATCATTGATGGGGTTGGTGAGATGCTAGCAACAGAGTATCAGGCTGCATACCGCGTAGCACAGTTAGTAGAAATGGGCGATATCAGTTCGCTAGGTAGAACACCATTTACAACTACTTTTTATGGACGCGATCGTAAAGAGACTGAAATTGAGACACAGGAGTACAGTAGCGTACAGGCTTTTGTTGACAACTACGGTGACGATTTTGAATACATTTATATGTATGGACGCGATGGTTGGTTGGTTAAAACTGAAGGCCGTGACTGGACTCGTTTAGATAGTACAATAGAAGCTAAAGCTAATATGGAATTTGCAAATGCGTAAACATCAGATTGTATTGGCTGTGCTTGCTGTGGTAATTATCGCAGTACAGTATCAGTCAGTGGTTAACTGGGTAATTGATTTACTAACAGGCCAGTCGCGATGAATTGGGATGTGTTAATGATTAGTGTATTCTATACATCCTTGTATATTAGCGCATGGTGGTTATTATTTAAACTAGTTGGACGAAATGTAAGTAAATAAAAGGTTGACAGACCAAGACATCTTGTTGTATACTAGTAGTATAAGTTAATTAAAGCGAGAACGCATATGTTAAATTCAAAAAGAGATTCACTAATAAGTTACATTAGCGATGCATATAAAGATTTACATGGTATGCGTCCTCGCTTTTATAATTGGGACGTGATGACCGTCGCACAGTTAACTAGTGAAGCCGACGAGCTAAGTGATGCACTCGACTACGAGATTAACCGTGAGAAGATTGAACTTGATCGCAACATGGATACGTTTATGCAGTTTGCACCAAATGCAGACACAGCCAAACGTTGGATTGAACAAAGCTTAGGAGAGTACGCATGATAGTTAAAAAAGAATTTAAAGAAGGCATTACTGTTGACCTAACTGGTCCTAGTGGCAATGCGTATAACTTACTTGGGTTAGCAAAGAGTCTTTCTAAGCCAGACCATGCAGATATACTAGCAGAAATGATGAGCGGTGACTATGAGAATTTAGTTAGCGTGTTTGATGAATATTTTGGTGACGTTGTAACATTGGAGAGATAGTATGAAACGTAATTATCGTAAAGCATTTACTGAATTAAAGAAAATGGGTTGTCCAGTCATTGAAGGTGGATGGGACCGTGAAGATGGTTTCATTATTAGTGCCGAAATGAACGAGCATGATATTTGGGCAGACTACTATGAACAAGGATACGGACACTTTGGTGTTAAACAAGAAGTGTGTGACGTGTTAGGCAAGCATGATTTATTTGCCGAATGGATTAACCCTGGCGTAGTTGGCGTATGTCAGGTATAAGTTTTTGAATAAATAAAGTAAGTTACGAAACAACCTAAAATGGAAGAAGTGCATGATATTGTGGTTTAGAGGTCTGCTTGGATGGAGCATAATAAACGAATTTGAACAAGACTTGTTTGATAACGGACCTGAGATCAAGTTACCTGCAGCAGTTACGCGAGTAGAAGTAATCGACAACACTGGGCGCGTATACGCAAATCATGATGTCACTGAAGCATTTTATCAAATGCAAGACGATGGTTGCACATTAAAGCTATTTGTAAATTGGGGTGACCCAGAACCAAAGGAATCAAAATGAAGACAATATTAACAACATTTGCAATTGTAGCACTGGCTTTAGCGGCTACTTGCACGTATGCAAAAGAACCAGTAATGGTTGAATATGATTATGAAATTACACGAGTTATAGACGGCGACACAGTTGCATTTAGGGCAGACTTTTTACCTGATCCGATTAAGAAAGAACTAAGTATTCGCGTATACGGTGTAGATACTCCAGAAAAGAGTTGGCGAGCAGAATGTGACCAAGAAGCAATATGGGGAGCAGAAGCAAGTAAATTTACAACGAACATGATTGCAAGTGCTCACACTATTAAAGTTGCTATTTACAAATGGGACAAGTATGGTGGACGTGTACTAGGTGACATTATCATTGATGGTATCAGCTTACGACAGCTATTGCTTGGTAATGGATTTGCTCGTGAATACTATGGCGACAAAAAAGAGTCATGGTGCAATTAAATTGACTGAGAATAAAGGCTTTTGTATACTACCATTCACTGGTGTCTTTATACAAAATAACAGAATTAGATTATGCTGTGAAAGTAAAGAAGATACTAAGCATTATCTCTCAGGTGATTCTAGTATTTCTGATATATGGAATAACCAGTTTTATCAAGATACTAGGACAGAAATGCTTGCTGGCAATTTGCCAGCAGGATGTAGTACGTGCAGAATGGACGAAGCAGCAGGCGAAGAAAGCATGCGACTGTGGGAAAACTCACAAATTGATAACATTGATGAATACACTGATATAATATGTGCAGCACCTAGTGGGTTTGATGTACGCCCGACTAATAAATGTAACCTTGAATGTGTAATGTGTGACGGTGGCGCCAGTACCGCTATTAATAGTAGACTTGTATACCACAATAAAGATGTAACCGGATTTCCCATACAAGCAGGCAAAGTATGGGAAGAAAATCGTTTTGTTATTAACCATATTCAACAAAACAGTGATAAGATTACTACAATGAGGTTCGCAGGTGGTGAACCATTCTTGATGCCAGAAGTATTAGAAATTATCGATTACTTAGTGAGCACAGGCGAAAGTAAAAACATTAAATTAAGATTCACCACAAACGGCACTGTGGTACGCAATAAATGGTTCAGTGAGAAATTAGTAAAATTTAAAAGCGTGAAGTTGAATGTAAGCATTGACGCCATTGGTGAGATCGGAGAATACGTAAGGTACCCTTGTAAGTGGAGTGTAGTGGATAAAAATATGCAGCTCTTTAAGAAAATTGCAAAAAACAATCCACATATAACGATAAGCCTAGCGCCTGTTATACACGTACTAACTGCACTAGATATGGATAAAGTAATTGAGTATGCTGCAATTAACAAAATTGATTTAGCATTGACTCCAGTGTATGCTGCTGCCGGCGGCGGGAATCATTTATCAACTGAATTATTAACTGACGAACTGAAACAACTTGCATATGATAAAATAATGAATGTGCTTGCACGTTATCCTAATATGGATTTTAACATAGGCAAAAAGTTTATTACACAACTATTAAGTACGCCACAACTAACTGACGCAACTACAATACAGCAACTTAATAAAGTTATAAGGTATTGGGATAGTCATAGAAAAGTTAAGTTTTTAGAACAGTACCCATATCTAGATTACTTAATAGAATAAAGAACATTATCGTTCACTTAAATGATCAGATACAAACTGTATACTGTCATCACATACTCTCACATTAACTACTAACCATAAACTATCACAGTTCGCGCTTGCATTGAACAGTGTATGCGCTTTGGTAGTGTTTACTACGTAGCATTGACCATGCTCCCAATGTAAAGTCGTATCTTCTAACATAAACCTAACGTGAGGAGGATTGCAGTTTTCCAACGGCCATATTAATCTAAAGCTAGTTTGTTCTCCAGTTCTGTGATCGCGGTGCGGCGGAAAGTATCCGCCTGGGTGTAGATTTAAAAAGTGAGACCTTACACTCCATTCTAACATAGGACCAATTACACGTTGTAATTCTTCACTTGCATGATAAACATCAGTTGGTATGTTGAAGTCGCGCTCAGAAAATTTAGTGCCATGTTCGCTGTTATACTCACCTAGGCTATCTAGAGCAGGACCAGGCCCTGCTATTCCACGTTCGTTTATAATGCACAATCCCGATCTACGAATCCACTCTTTACGTGGATTATATTGCGACCATGTACCTGCAAAGTCTTCAATCTCACCAAACATCTTGTTCACATCAAGCTCTGCGTCTAGTTGGTAAAAGTCTCCAAACTTTGTAATTGCGGATATATCTGCCATTACACCACTATCTTGCGTTTAGGAATTTTACTGTCGGCGCTGCTAACGCAACTTTTTGTAGTGCATATAGTTGGCTGTTTAAATAACTGGAATCCTGTTTCAATGTTACCAAGTGGTTGATCATGGCAACTATAACTACGCTTAATGCTTCCATCTGGTTCACGTATAATAATACCTTGGTAACCGCTGTTACACATCCACCCTTCAAAGTTATTAAAGTTGAATGCATTAAACCGCTCTGCTTGGTCCATGTACCAGCTTTTGCCTTTGGAGTCTTTAAACTCTACTTGCATGTTCCATGGAACACTTGCATCATTTTTACCAATAGTGTAACCAGGCACCTCAAAGCTAGGCTTAGGACGTTTTACTACGTTTGCAATAGCTGCTTTGGCTTCTGTGTAGCTGCGTTGTGGCATTCCGTTATGCAGCTTTTCTAGCATCTCAGGCGTGTACCCGTCTACAATTTTACTTGCAGTTGGATCACTTTGTGGTTTAAGAGTTACGTTAATGCCCTGTTCATGGAAGAACAAAGCATTTTCCCAATCGCGGTCAAACCATTCTGGTACCATAACCTGATTAATTGTAACTTGTATATCATGCTGTTGGCAGAATATAAGTTTGTCAGCAAATTCTTGTAGTTTTTCTTTTGAGTCTAAATGCTCAGTGTGCAAACTTGCTGTGATACTTGCGCGGTGGAAGGCAGCTACAGTTTTTACATATGTTTCGTGCCACTTCATTGGGCGGCTCATGTTTGTTGTCATGTGTACACTTGTATAGTTTGTATTATGTACGTCATCAGCGAGATGTTGTAGCATGTCTAAGTAGCCAGGGTGGAAAGTAGGTTCTCCTCCACTTAAACTAAAGTGGAAACTGTTAAACCCGTTCTCACGTGCTTGTCGCTTAATTTCATCTATTGTTATAAGGTTCAATTCCGTAGGACGATGATCTTTTTTACTACTTCTAGCATAAGGCCAGCAGTAACTACAATTGTAGTTACAAAAACGGCCAAGCAGCCAGCTTACTGTAAACAAATCGCGATATAACAATGTGCGCTGTCCTACGCTAACAATGTCGTCAAATGGGATCTTTGTAAAATCATAATTACTCCATTTTAATTCTTCACTATCGCTCATATGTTTCTCCTAGTAAATTATAGCTGTTTAATAGTTCCATGTTTTTCTCTGTGTACTCTGCTAGTGTGTGCTTGAGGCTGTTTACTGTTATGGTTGAATCAAAGAAATCTATAAGTTTTCTCATTTCTTCTTCGTCTTGTTGAAAGTATAATTTTTCAAAGTTTATAACAAGATCAACTTCGCCTGTGTCGCCTATTTTAAAATTTAGTTGTTTGTTTGTTACGGAATGTATCTCACTTGGAATTGGTGTGTTATATTGCAATGCATTTTTTAAAAGTTTAAGTGCGGTTGCATATGTATATCCATATGATGTTGATATATCAATACTGCATGTTTGGTATTGTGCTAGTGCTTCTTTATCTCGTATATATTCATATCTGTGCATAGTAATAATAGGTGAACCACGTTCCATGCTAATATGTGTATCATTATTGTATATATGGTCTATACCAGTGTGAGTTAATGCTGTTACATATTCGTTATTTTGAATACTATATACTCCGGCTGATTCGGGCATACCTAATAATTCATACGCTAATCCGCATCCACCTGATCCACCATAAAATATTAAAATCTTTGTAGTGTTATTCATCACTTGACCATTCTACCTGTACAGGATCAACACTTAGCTCATTTACTGCTAAGTGCGCTGGTGCGTTGATTACGTATTCAATACAATCAACTGCTTCGTCTAGAGTCATTATCTTACGACCTGGATGCTTCTTTGCATTGTTCTCGAGAGTACCAAATGTAACATAACTTACTTTTGGTCCGCCTTGCCATATGCTTTTTAATCCCATTGCATTACTTGTACTACGCAATGCCTTCTTCTCTTGTTGATAGAGCCAATCTGATCCTTTCGTGGCCCTGTCAGTTGTGCTACCTAAGTTCACAATATGTAGTCGTTTAAGGTTGGTTAACGCCGCTTTATAGACTACATCTAGTACCAGGGTTTGATGGAACTGCCAGAGTGCGCTACAGTTAATAAAAACGTCAAAGTTAAGAGCCTTTTCTGCAAGCTTGTGTTTATAGCCATTTTCAGTTAAATCGTATCCCCATGTTGTTCTACCAACAAACACAGTTTGAGGCCAGCGTTTGGCAATAGCACTTGCTACACCTTCTTCTGGGTTACCTGTACATAGTATTGTCTTTGTCATTAAATAAATCCATTAAATTCTGGGCAAGCTTCGAGCAGTTTGCCGCGTTGTAATTCATCCATCTTGAGATTGTAATCAACAAACTCTTGCCAATGTGCGTCATGTGAATCTTCTGTCCACATGTATGTTATTACGTCATTTACTTTTGGCCAATGTTTATATTGTTCTAAATTGTCTTGTGCTAGCTGTTTTAATTCTTTTGGTAACACTTGTATATTCATGCTGCGTGGGTGATTTAATATATTTAAATATACTTGGTCGCCTGTAAGCCCTCTTGATTCTGCAAAGTCTAACAGTTCTGATAGCGCCACAACATTCAATGCCTGTATTGTACAGTGTATTTGTACGTCCACTGAATCAACTGCCATTAATTTATCAAATACTTCTACTACTTTTTTCCATGAACTAGGATACCTAATGTATCTATCTCTAGCACCCACTGCGTCAATTGATGCATTTAATTGTACTCGCTTAAAGTGACTCCAGTAGTCGATCATCTTCTGTGGGATGTTGGTTAGGTTAGTATTATACTTTAGCTTTATACCAGCTGCTAAGTCATTTTCAATACAGTAATCTAATAATTTATATTGACTTATTGCTAATGTAGGTTCGCCACCTGTTAAGTAGATTTCTTCTACTGTGTGTGCAATTTCTTGGAAGTTTAATCCTGTTTGTTTGTAATCTGGCCATTCAGTCATTATGTTCATAAACGCTAAAGTGTCCTCGTCCATTGCCTTGGGTGGATCTAATTTTGCTGTAGGTACAACTGCATTCCAGTCTTTAATCCACATGCTACTAGCCCATGGATTGCACATGCGGCATTTTAAATTACAAAGGTTACCAAGACGAAGATCAACATATTTAACATCAACTGGAATCTCTACGTCTACCTTGACACCTTCTTTCCACCACTTCTCATTAAAGCCAGCGCGTGGGCTACGAATGCCTGCGTCTTCTTCGCGGAAACAACGTACACACATCTCTGGTTTTTCGCCGTCTATAAATTCTTTACGTATCTTTGTGTAAGTAGGACTGTTCCATACTTCTTCAACATCATGTTTATATATTTTGTATGGTCTATTAGTTTCTGGATTAATGATTTGATTTTCATTTGGGTTGCTGTTACAACATACACGAAAGCTTCCTGCTGCGTTTGTTGCTACATGCATAAACGGCAGAACGCAAAACGTATCGCTTGGTAATTCTCTTGTACTCATTTGTATGACTCCGTGTATATAATGTTATTTATTAGATAAAATCTAAGTAGTTTGTATTGTGTATCTTATCTAATATTTTACTTTGTGTTATCAGTTTTGCTTTTAGCACAGGGTCTTCTAACGCGCCCGGAGACATAAATTTTGGTGATATCACAGGAGTAGATATTTGATGATTTATATTGTTATCATTGCACCATTTAACAATTTCACTTAGGTTATCTTTGTTAAATACCATAGGTAAAATAGTAACAGTAATCCATGTGTTAGTGGGTCGTTGACTATTAAATTTAACACAATTTTCACTTGTTGTCAACCAGCTTGCGCCTGGACGTATATATTCGTAACGTGCGCCCACTGCTTCTATACTTATATTTATACTAACACTTTTGAACTTCTCAAACAAATGGTTCCATGCTGTTAAGTCATGACTTCCATTTGTTATTAGTTCTAGTTGTATTGCAGGAGCTACGTCTTCATCTATCAACTGTTGAATAATTTTACGAACTTGTGGAATCATAAATGGTTCTCCACCTGTGAATTTTACAACACTGGCGTCAAGCATTTCAGTTGTGAATCCCAGTGCTTCTTTGGACCAACGTCTTCCAGTTTTCTTATCGTAATACTTACTCCAATCCTCATCTGGGTTATCTCTAATAATGTTCGTCCATGTGCTACTACTTGTCTGATTGCACATTCTACACGCAAAATTGCATGTGTTGTTTATCTTTAAATCCCAATGTTTAATGCCTACTTCGTCACTTAGTGTTCTGTTATAATGTTTCCGTAGACTTTCGCCGGTTAGTTCTTCTGACAGTTCGCACTCTGCGCATTCGCTTAACCATTTAGTTTCGCTTAATTTGTCTAACTCTGCATGCTTGGTCGCCCAATCATCTTCCCAGTATAAATTTTCAACGCCCGGTGGGACTGTGTATGCACAACATGGTCTTACTGCACCAGTTGGTCCTATAGTAACACCATGCTTAAATATTGAGCATTTTGGCATAACCGTCCCTTGCTTTTTCTTTAAGTAGGTCACTCTGATCGCCATCAAATATCATATGTATACGTGGCTCTTCGCTACGGTTCCAGACTGCATGTTCGTACCCTGTGTTAAGTTTGAATGCACTGCCTGGAGTATAAGGCAGTGTTCCCCAGCCACCCATGACTAGTTTACATTCATCTGGATTGTTAAGAGCGACATTAGTGGCGCCTACTCCAGTGATACTAGGACGGTCTCGATGAGGCGCGAGCCAGCCACCTGGTAGTACAGCCATGAAACGTACACGTGTAAACACGTCATATAGCTTGCTGTCAAGCATCCATTCCTTGGTGCGCGGTGTAAACTTGCTTATGTCAGTCCAGTCGCTTAGATCGCGTTCTGCGCTGTCTGGTAAGTTGTAGTCTGATGGTACATTTGTGTGTACGCTGCTCATGCCATATACACACAAACTTAGCCAGCCGCTACTGTTGGGGCGGTGGAGTGTGTAGCAGCTTGTGTACAATAAGTGGTTAGCTTCTTCGTGTATATCTTTCCAAGGTATGTCAATTCCAAGATCAATCCATGGCATCTTAGTGTTATCTAATATATGGTCTAGCTCTTCCTTTCCTTCCTCCAATACACTTGCATCGTCTACACCTTTAAATGTTGGCGTGATATTTTCATTCTCTGCGAAGAACTTTTTTGTATCGCGATTGGGAGCTGTCCATTCCAGTTGTTGTCCTTCATACCACATTACATAATTCCTGGTAAGAGACGCATATTTTGATACTCGTGGTAGTTACCATTTGGGGTATCTCCTGAGAAATATACAGTTTCATTATTTAATAATAATTCGTTAAACAAGTCAACAAATGCAGCTTGGGCTGTGAATGCTGGTGTGTTTACGTAGTTTATTTCGTATTGCCATATGTTGCTTAACTGTAACAATACTGTATGATCGTTTCCAATTAAGTCTGCTAGTCGTTGCCATTCTTTAACGACATCAATCTTAACAAAGAAATGCGATAGTGTTCTAATCCAGTTCCAGTGTTCTAGCCATTCTTCTTCGCTTTCGTAACTGTCAATGAAGTCTAATGCATTCTGTTCGTCATACCAAATAAACTCCTCACTTGGCAATCCAAGGTCAGTTATTACATGTAAGTTATCTTTGTAAAACTTTGGAAAATCTTTGCCATCCCAGTTAGCAAGAACATGCTTTTGCCAGCCAATACCAAAGGGACTAAAGTCAGTCCACAAAATACGCTGTATAGTGTCGCTGTTATTAGTGATATGCTTAAACTGATGTAACCCACTGCATGGCACAACAAGCGTATCAATGCCTAGTTGATCTCCAATTGGAACATCTTCTGTATTTGTAACATACATGATGTGCGTATCCATTACTTTGTATTGAAACAGTTCACGTTTGTCATCATGTACTTTGTTATATCCAAAACTTCTGCTTTCATCTAATGTATATCGTGTGTTAAAATCATAATCAAACAACCAAGACTTTGTAAATTCAATATCGTCTTCTGGGTATACACATATCTTGCCTCTACGTATATCGTAATTAAAATTATGTATTACGCAACCTGTGCTGAATGCTATTGGAAATAATGTGTTTAAAATTCCAGTTTGATTAGGTGTTACATCATCTGGACATTCTACTGCATCTAATATCATGTGTGGCGGCAGTTTCATATCTTCGCTTGCAACCCACATGGGTGTATAATCATCATGTAGATTTTCTTGACTAAATGTATACGCTGGGTATGTACGATCGTAATTCCAATAGTTAATATGCATGTGATCTAATTCTTTAAACTTGTCTACATTTATCACAACACACTGTTCGTGCCACTCGGGTGCGTCTCCTCGAGTATGGTGATTAATAATATGACCAGCGGCTAACCAGTTGGTGTCTTTCCATTCGTTTTCAATAGCATGCATAATACCTTCTTCGAAGTCTTCACTTCCAGGCCAGCATCCATCGAACCAGACTACCATGTATTTGAATCCTAAATTCTGCACTCGCTCCATTACACTTTCAATTCCCCATTCTGAGAATTTATCTGCGTGTATGTATGGGTACATTGTACTGTTGGTTATGTTAATTTGCATCAGCTTTTTCAGTTTACCTGCATACGCTATTTCATCTACGAGAGCAGGGTGTATTACTTCGTTAAAGAACACATGCACCAGTGAAGTGTCTGTTGTTTGTGTATTGAATTTTAAATGCATTATTCTAATCCTATTCCGTTGTTGTCCATTGCACTAAGTATAACATTTGCAGGACACATCAAGTCGTTGTCATTTAAATCAGTGCCGCTAAACCAGCTATTGCTGTCTGTGTCTTTGATTCGGTCGATTAAATTCATAAAGCTCTTTTCCATTGCAAATGGCTTAGCCATCAGTTTTGGTATAATGTAACTATATATGTTACTGCTCCAGAATAATGTACGCTTGTTTGCCATTTGGTCAAACATTTCATCATGATTATAAATTAAGTCAATTGTATGATACTGGTGGCTAGCCTGCTGTACACGTTTCCAAAACTTTAACCATTCAACTGTACCGTCAAACTGGTCTATTACTTTTGGCCAACGTTCTGCCACTAAAGGAAGAATTCTTTTATTTACATCTGGGTTATCTTCTATCCATAAATCTACCCATGCTACAAAGTCATTACCGTCCCAGTTCTCAATTGTATCCTGTCTAAACTTCACACTGTCAGGGTCAAAATCAAACCATATAAACTGTGTATCATTTGTCATACCGTACTTGTAAGCATAGTACAGAAGCTTAAATCCTGCTGTACAGCCTACATACTGGTCAAACACTGTGTTGAGTGCTTGTGTTGCAAGTTGCGGACTACTAGGTTCTGTGTTAACAAAGTACACAGGACTAGTTGGCGCAAATATACGATCTATAAGACGATTGCCCTGCAATGATACTACAGTGTCGTCATACGGTTGTCCAGTGATACCTTTTTCAAGTTCTGCTGCGCCAACATATGGCTTAGTGATATATACCTTATCCATTAGTTCGTTTGAGATACCCCATACTGTAAGGTCACGAACAAGACTATATTGAACCCATGTTGCTCCAAAATTCTTCTGCCATAGCATTGATGCATGCTGTCCATCTGCAAATTTCCAATCATGGCATACGTTTAATCTGTATATACTATCTTCGTGGTCACGACTGGGTTCTAGATTAGTCCAGTCTGGGTGGTGCTCTGGATGAAAGAATGGACTAGGTCGTTTATATGCATCCCATTTTTCTAAGTTTACAATTATAAATGTTCTTGAGAAATATGGATAGATACCATGTACCGCTTGTATTTGGCCTGCTAATATCCATTCTGGATCTTCTTTGTTGTACCTGTCTAACTCGTCTAGCATTAGAAGATTAAAATCAGTACTATCTGGCCAGCAACCCTCGAACCAAACCACTGCATATTTATATGCTAGTTTCTTCATTGACACTAGCCATGTCGTATCAAACGGATTATTAATGTTAACAATACCGCCACGTAAGTGATTGTTACACTCAACGTTTTGAATAATACCTAATTTTTGTTTCAATATTGGGGTGTCGTTAAACTCTTTGTCAAGTGGCATAAATGCATGTACGATAGGCCAGGCATTCCCTACGTGATCATATTCCCAACTTTTTTGACCTTGTATCATTGTTTATTCCTCCTATGCGTCTATGTTTAAATTAGTTAAAATATAATTTTTTGGGTCATCTCTGTCGTATGAGTTAGTATGATAATCATGACCTGTAATCATAGGATGTTCTCTAATATTCATATCTGGATTAGGATATCCACAACCTAACAACAATGCAACGCTGTCCTGTTTATTATAAGTAATACCATGAACTTCTAGCATGTGTGCTTTTACTATTTTTCCAACTTCATCGCGATCAAAACATAAGCAGTTACCTGTACGTAGTCCAAGTCTGTTAGCTTCGTATCCCATCATTCCCATTGATGAACCTACTCCAGTAAACGTGTTTAATTCTTCGTCTTTATGTAGTTCAGCGTTAGTCAATGTGTAATATGGTTCGTCTGGTTCACGTGGTGTTGGTTTAGATAGTTTTACCCATGCAAACAACACTGGTGCCAACACTTGTGCGTTGCCAACTAATGTAACTGGTGTACCATCGTTGTATATTTTCTGTTCTCTGAGCTCTGGATCTTCGCCTGGGCGAGCTGAGTTCATCCATATTGCTTTTGATAACTCTGGGCTCTGTATTGCTACTAAGTCAAAATATCGTCTACCTTGCTTAAATGGGCCACCTGTTCCAATGTCCAATAAGTGTTGTACTAGTTCTGCTGGTACTGGTGTATCAGCATAGTTTCTTGCAGTAATTTTAAACTTGGCTGCTGCGTCAAGTGATTCTTGATAATTCACTGTTTATTCCTCTCTGCCACTATGTCCATGCCTTCCAACGACATGCCTAAATAATCTTTAACCATACTCTTTAAGTTAATATCCTGTGGATATCTTGTTTCAATATCGCGTGTGTATTTTCTCATACGTGCATACATCATATAGTCCCTTGTATTGTTTTCCATGTACGTTGCAAATCTATTCATCTCTGGGTGTACGTGTTCGTTTGCTCTCAACTTACTAATAATAGCTTCTCTGTACTTACCGTGCCATAAAGCAGGCGAAAGATACTTTGGTGTATGTAATATATTAGCAGTTATAAATTTTAAGTCAACCGGAGAATCCTTCCAAAATTGAAAAAACTCTGGCATCTGATATACATTATGTGCCTGGACTGTAATACCTGCTGCTAAGTCTATGTCTGGTTCTGCGTTAAGTGCTAGCATGTTAGCATACACTGTGTCCCAGTTACCATCTTGTCTTATATAGTTGTACACATCACCAATTCCATCCATGCTTACTTTAATGTTAACATGCTTAAACTCATTCCAAATCTTAATCAAGTCATACTTCTTAAACTTAATATAACTTAGGTTTGTTGCGTATCGCAATTTAATACGCTTCTTATGTTCTGCAGGAATACCTTCTAGTAACGTGTAATGCTCTTTGTTTATAATAGGTTCACCGCCAGTGAACTGTAATGTGTGTACATGTTCCCATAACTCAGGCCATTCGTTTAGGCTTGCAAACAGGTCTGTAGGGCGCAGTAAGCGCGTTTCGTATCCATCCTGTGTGTACTTACTAATGATGTCTAAGTCAGCTACACGCTTGTAACTGCTGTGTGTACTGCACATTATACACTTCAAGTTGCAGAAGTTACTTACTTTAAGTTCCACCCAGTAAGGGGGGTTGTTGACGCTGTAATCATCGTTTACATCTATTAGATCATTAAACGTTTCCCAGTTGTCATGCTCCCATTGTTGTCTGTTTGAAACAATACCACTGTCTTCGTTATGCCAACACACTTCGCAACGATTTGGTCTTTCTCCGTTAGCCACCGCGCGTCTGAGTTCTTTGTAGTTCTCATTATTCCAGCTTTCTATTGCGGTTTCGCCTGGGTTGTTTAGTGGTAGTTCCTGTGCTTCACAACAAGGGACTAAGTCTCCGCCTGCTGTTCCGTATATGTGCATAAACGGCAACATGCAAAAGGTTTCGCTGTTCTTTAAGTCTTCTTTGTTAATTGTCATTAGTAATGTATGTACTCTATTGATTCTGTATATTGTGATTCGCACAATGTTTTTAATCTTCTAATGCATGGCTCGTTGAAGTTAAAGCCTCTTATTTTCCAAATGTGTTTTAGTTCTGCAAGATATTGTGCGCTGTTATCTTCTACACCGTTTGGCTTGCACAAATCTTCCACTAGTTTTTTCAGCTTGTCTACACGTGAATGGCTAACAATTATTCCATTGTACTGGTAGCTAAATGCGTCTAACACTTTTGCCTTGAACCAATCGGGCCAATGCGATACACTAAGGTTGTGTGGTTCGTATACACTCTGCAATATAACATTATCTGCTCCCTTCACCCGTCTTGCCCACTGTATAAACTCAAACAAGTACAAGATGTTCATTACACTTATCGTGCAGGCTATGTTAACTTTTACTTTGTCTGGGTATTGCGCTTTAAAATCTAACCACTTATCAAGTGTGCCTTCTATCTTATCCCATTTACTAGGGAACCGTATCATGTCATTTAATCTGCCATGCGCGTCAATGCTTGCACTAATAGTTATTTCCTTAAACTGCATAAGTGCATCATAGTCTACTTTGCCAGGCCACCATGTGCTGTTAGTAAATATCTCAATATGAATATTAGGAGCAATTCCTTCTTCTGCTAATCGTTGTATAAACTTCATAAACTTTTGATGCAAGAACGGCTCGCCGCCAGTTACCTTCATGTGCTTGAGATGCTTTAACAGAGAAGTATCAATTTTATCAAAATCTACTTCTTGATCTTTCTTTAGCTTCTCAATTAATGCAATAGCTGATGCACTGTTCTTGTTAAACTTAATATAATCATCATCCCATGTGTGACTAAACTCGGGGCCGCATGTTTGACATTTTAAATTGCATAAGCGTCCAACTGTAATTTCTAGGTATTCGAGTCTTACTTCGTCAGTAAAATCATCAAAGAATTCATCTGCTTCCGTTCGCATACTACTGCCTTTGGTTTCTTCATCTGCTTTACATTTGTAACAACCAGGATGCCATTCATTTTTCATCATAGTGTCACGTATGTCAGCAAATGTTGCATCGTATGTATTAATATCTTCTTTGTCGCTATCTGCTAAAAACCGATCATGGAACCGACAACATGGAGTTGCAGGAACACCATGTTGAATCATTGCAGCTTTAAATGGATACGCACATGCATTTTTAGGTAATCCGGACATCTTTTAATATACCTCCTAGTAGTACTTCGCGTAGTTCTCCGTTTGTAGAGAAATATAATTTATCATTGCAATGCAACATCAACCCAGGATGATTAGGGTATGACAGAGCTTCGTTAATTGAAATCATTGGCAGGGTTAACGCGCTGTTGATTGTTATTCCTTTTGTACGGTTTCCCGCTATAACGGGTGGTGTTTTTTTGCTGCCTGGGGCGCCATCGCCTATTCCTATATACAGTTCGGGTTCGCCTGCTTCATTAACAACTGATCCATACTTTGCTAAAATCACTTCACTGCTGTGCAGCTTGCATAACAAAATAGACTGTGTAAGTGCTACACCGGTACTTTCTGGCAATGTATCGCTTGTATAATCTATTAGCGACATCCATAATAGATCTTCTATGTTTCCATTGGGAATACTGTCCCATCGTTGTTCGATTAGTAATGGAAAATCAACTGATTTAATTACTACCCTTGGATCATTATATAATTCAGAATCAGTATTCACTAATACACGACTGTTAAAATACTCAACTGTGGTTGTTTCGTAATCAATCATCTTTTAAATTATTCCCTTGTCACAATTATTCAAATGTGCCTTTGTTCTTGTATTGTTTTACTGCTTTTCTGATGTTGACTCTATTGTATTTCCTGTCTCGCGCAAAGCTATCCCAGTCAGGACCGTCTGGTGCCATGCCAATATGTATTGTATTAGTTGGTTGCATTCCGTAGTGCTGACATACTGCATGTTGTGCATCTTTGAATTTCTTTGGCATAGTATCAGGACTAAATGTTTCCATTAAACTGTTTGCAATAGCAACATTTAAGTGTATACCGTGTTTCCATTCTGTTTGTACAGCAAGTGCGCCTTCGTTAATGCGACTGAACACAATACCTGCTCGCCAGTTTCCACAACTAAGTCCTTTGGTTGTACTAAATGCAATCATCTTAATGCATTCACGATCTAAATCAGCTTCTATTCCATAGCATGTGCCAAACCACGCACAATCAACAAATACAGGAATGCCTAGTTTCTCACATTCATCTAGGCATTCTTCCATACTGTCGTGTTTAGTACCAGTTCCACTAAATGGTAAACTGATAATCAACGCATCGCCTTTCTGGAGTGGATTGTCGTCAACGAACCGCTCTGATGTCCATTCTCCTTCTAGTAGTACGTCACGCACATATGGGTATTCGCCACGGTACATACGTAACTTGTAACCATTTGCCATGCACCAATACTGCCACCAATCAATTCCTTGTGTTGTTCCTAAACTAACAAACCTATGTGGGAGTTTGTCGTGTCCTGTAATCTTGTTTAATTTACTGCTGCTAATCCATTTCGGATATAAATCCAAGAATTTGTCACAGTCATTTTGCATGTCAAACACTTCCATTTTCTTAAAGAAGTTTTCAACAAGGTGGTCGTAGAACGGCATGTTCCAAATACTATTGCCGCTGGTTTCGAATATACTTTTATCAATCATTTAATTCTCCTAATAATACTTTCTTCCAGGTTTCGCCTGTGTAAACTAATAAGCATTTGAATTTTTCACATTCCTGCAAATGTACTAACATTCCTGCAACTGGGTTCTTTGGTAATTCTGCAGCATAACGTCCTTCGAGCGTCAGCGGTACAGTTATTGTTACTTCTTCTTTGTTAGCTTTAATTGCAACATTGACCTTGCGGCTGTCGATTTGATTATCTCCGACACATATATGAGCTTCGTGTAGTCCATTTGATCGGTACACTCCCCTGTACGATGCTGTAGTAGTTACGTTGCCATCTAGGTTTGTCGATACACCAAACGTAATATTTTGTCCTACGTTATCCGCAAACATGTTATCAATTGCAGAATAATCGTATAATACTCCACAAAAGAGATCTTCGTTGTTGTTTGATGGAATGTTGTCCCATCTGATATGTGATGCAACTGGATATAACATTGATCTAAAGGTTGCAGTTGGCAGGTTAAACGCTTCTGCATGCAACGAGTTATGAATTCTATCTACTCGCAACCAAGTGCTAGAATCTGGTAGATTGTTACGCCAGTCGACATAGTATTTGTCATCTGCGTTATTCGACATAGCTTTTCATTTCTGGAATATTCTCAAATGTATTTGTATTTCTCAATCTATCTAAGTCTTTTGTGTAGTTAACAAATTGCTTCCAGTATTTATTCACTTCGTCTTCGTCTACTTCGCGTGATAATCCTGCTTTGATATCATCAATTCCAGTCTGGTATTCAAACATGTCTACTCTGCTGTTGGATATAGGCCACATTTCCATTGCCGGAATGTGTTCAATCTTTGCTAACGCTGCATCCTTTAATGCTCGTGGCATGTGTGCAATATTCAAGTATGCAGGACTTACTACTACGTTTGTCATTGCAATACTTGCACGTTTCCTGTGATTAGTGTAGAACCAATCCCATACCAGATCCAGGTTAAACAAATTTGTAATCATCACTGTTACAGCAAATGTAACTTCAATATTTTCTTCTGCATAAAACTTTTCTATGTTATCGTTTAAGTCAACCCATGAATACTCTTTGCCACCACGGATAACACTATATAGTTCATCGGTTGCTTCGATGCTAATTAGTAATTCAATATGTTTGAATTCTTTGAATATCTCTTTGAACCTATCTTCAAATACTGTAGCATTTGTACTGATGTCTAGTGTAATGTTCTTGCTAAGGCCTGCGTCCACGAACCATTTAAGCACTTCATAACAACGTTCATCATATAATGGCTCGCCGCCGCGTAATGCCACCCATTGCAAGTTACGAAAGTATTCTGGATTAGCGAACAACTTGTCCATGAAGCTAAGTTCTTTTACACCATTAAATCCAACCTGTTGTTTAGTCCAATACTCAGGCATTTCTTTGTTTAATTTTTTGCCATCTTTTGTCCATCCTGTACTAACAAACGGGCCGCAATGAATACATGCTAAATTGCACTTGTTACTAAGGGTAAAATCAAGGTATCTAATGTCTGGTTCGCTATCTACATCAAGTGATTCACTTTCCATTCGTAACTCGTAATCTAGCTTATCCCAAAAATACATTCTACGACTGCGGCCGCTTAGTTCTTTCTTTGCACACTGTTGACAAGCAGGAGGAATAATTCTGTTGCGGTGTGATTCACGTAGATCTTTATATGCATCATTGTTCCAGATTTCTTTCAATGTACTATTGTTTATGTTGCCTATTTTATCTTTGTAAATAATATCAGGGACAACATTGCCACCCCATTTAATAGTTAACGCATGCCACGGTGCTATGCACGTGGGCAAGTTTTCCATATCTAAAAATTTATTTCTATACGCCATTATTTTTCAATCCCACATATTTTCCTACATTGAGACCATGACGCATCTTCAATTGCATCTCGTAATGTCTCAGTGAACCATTCGTTGTCCAATACTTCAGTTAGTGTATGGTGGTTAAGGTCGTTCATTATTCGTGCTCGTAAAAAGCTTTGATCTACTTCATCATCTAATGTGTGGTTTTCAATGTATGTCCCATACAGGCTAACGTGACAACATGGCCATACTTTGCCCCATGGGTCAATTTGAATGTTTCTGTCATTGTACCATGGGCATTTTGAATCAAGTTCATTTTCTTGTGAGATGTCCTGGGCTTTGATAAACAAGTGATGATCGCGCAAGTCACTCATACGCTGGTCATCGTTATCAAACCCAGTTTGAAATTCTTCAATATCATAACATGCATTAATGTCGTATTCTGCTTCGTTTTCAGTGATAACAGTTATATGGTCGCCATGACTATGTCTCAATGTAAAATACAACGCTCCGCACTCGTCAGCAATCTTACTTACTTCGTCTATTTGATGCTTATTGTGCTCAAACAATGTCATGGTTACATTGGCACGGCCTCCTGTTGAGGTAAACGACTTAATATTAGCTACAATTTTATTCCAATCTGTTTTTCTTCGATACACCTTATGTGTGTCTTCTAGTCCATCAAGTGCAAACACGACAAGATGATTTGTGGATTTTCTAACCGACCTGCCTAGGTCCTCCCAAAACTTTGCTGAACGCATACTGCCGTTTGTGTGTAAGTACACGCTAGATTCTGGATGATAGTGAGTATATAGTTCTACCATTTCTACTAACTTAGGATGCATCATTGGGTCTCCCCAATTGCCGTTTAGTGTTAGCTCTCTAATAAACCAACCACGTGTGTCACTTGTAACTAGTCTATGCCATACTTCTTGGCTAAAATGCTCCAATACAAGTTCAGGTTTAGTCATGTCTCCGTCAACGTTTCTGACACACGCTCCGCATCTAGCATTGCAATGACTTGAAATGTCTACTTGTAAGTTCTGTACTATTTCACTCCAGTTGCTATCCAATGTAACTCTCACAGTTGCCTTCGCGAACGAGGTCACTTGTTAGACAATGAATGCCGCCATCCCAAAAGTACTGATGACGGAAACGCCATACAATTGGCTCAATGCCGTTTGCTTCCATTTCTGCAAAAGCTTTATCATTGCGGCCTGTACAAATTACTGTCTTTTCGTCTAGTGATAATACGTTAACATCAAACACACTTTCGTCTGCGTATCCAACCCAATGTGTTAACCATTTTTCTACGTACTCTTTGTAGAATCGACGCTTGCGTGTATCGCGGAAATCCTGCGGCATTTCGTGATCATCTTCTACTTCAATAATTGTCCAGTCTTTCATTTCTTCTGGAACCCAATCTTTGTTCCAAGTCATTAATACGCCTGGCTTTAGTATTGCAATTTTACCGTCTGCGTGTCCACCCACTCCAATCTCTAAGAACTTAGTGCCTGGATAACGTTGTGTTATTTCACGCTTGATCCATTCTTTGCCAAGTAATGTGCCTTTTCCTTTCTTGTTATCTTCTTCCCATGCGCGACTAAACAATACAGTGTCACCACATTTAATCATATTTGCTGCATGAAATAATACTTTGTTTTCTTCAGAGTAAGTATCATATCCAATACCGCCTCTTACCATTGCTCCTGGCATACTAACCCAGTCTGCGCCTTGTTTATATAATTCTACCATGTGGTCATAATAAGCAAGGTTCTCAAAGTAACGATTGTCGCCGCCTGTAAAACATTCAAACACTGTATGTCCATATGGTAACAATGTATCTCTTGGCATTAATGGATGGTTAGGGAACCCACAGCTCATCCAAGGTAATTGAATTTGTTCTTCGCCTGTAATTGTAAAAATGTTTGTTGGACGAAGTACTTCAATTCCCCTATCTTCTAATAGTTTAGCAAGCACCTCAATGTCTTCTGCTGTTTCTTCAAAAATAGTACGCATAACATTGCGTGTTTCTTCATCTTTATGCCAATCAAATGTCTCAGGAGGAAATGGTGCTCCTAGCATAACTTTCTTTAATGGTTGGAACTCAGTCCATGCATTAACTGCTGGTGTAGGTGTTGTCATATAATTGCGCCCTTTTGTTTAATATAAATATATTTATCCACGTAGTTAATGGACTATATAAATTGTTCTATTCTGTTTATGTCACTATTATAACACTGATATGGTATTAGAGCAAGCATTATTAACTTGACAAACACGCCTTTTGTGTGTATTATAAATACAATTAACAAAGGATAATCAATGACTAGAATTGCATACGACAGCGTAGCCAAAGAACAATTTAAAGTTCACGTATTTAATATAACAGACATTTCTGAAATAGCAGACACTGACGAAATGTATGCAGCGTTTGAAAGTGGCTGGCCAGTCGTTATTAAAGGATTGACTATCCCAGGTGTGGACTACGATTATTATGATAATTTAAAAGATTGGACAATTAAAGACAACAAGTGGATTATGCCTTGGTATAACAGCCACATTAAAAAGCGTGACAGGCTACGTAATGAACGTAACTGGTCCGAAGAACAAATTGATAAATTCCACAAAAAGCATAAGCAGGCTAACAATGGATGGAACGAAATATTTGATATTGTGTTTCCTAGATATAATACACAAGAGCGCATGCTTAGTCACCGCTACAATACACTAGTAGAAAACAAACTACACTTAGACGAACTGGATGATCAGCACACAGGCAACGAACAACAAATTCGTATGTTTGTGCAGCTAGACAAGAAGCGGCCGCGTGTGCTTAGTTTTGGTCCTGACTTAGAACGATTATACAATGACTACAAAGATGAGTTTAACCTAGACGAGTTAGACAAGAATAATGTACACACGTTTATTACTGAAATGCGAAACCGTTGTGTATGGAATGAACAGAAATGGGATCAGTTTCATCACCCGTTACATTACATTACATTTGATCCAGGTGATATATGGTTTTTTAACGCGCAATGGATTACACACCAGATTGTGTTTGGCACAAAGCTCCAATGCTTCGAAGCTGATATATTAAACGATAGTTTACAGTATCCGGACCTATGCATGAAAGAAAGGATTAAAGGTCTTGAGTAGTATTCGACATACAATTATCAACGATTATCTACCTGCAGATATCTTTAAAAAGTACAGTGAAGAATATCCAGTAGAATGGATAAAAGAATACTGTAGTAATCCAGAAGTAAGCGAACACGACAGTAGTCTACATGGCAACTATAGTGCGCCTGCAGAGTTATATGATCCAAACTTAATGAAGTTTGTTGAAAGTAAACTGCCTGCTCTTAAATTTGATGCAGTGGGTAGAGATGTAAAGCACGATCACTTTTATACTAGCTTCCATTATGACGAAAGCGGTAGCTGGTTGGAACCACACAACGACTTAAAAGATATGCGTTGGTTAGTCACTAGTCAAATATACATGAATGAGAATCAAGGTGCTAGATTATTAGATAGAAACCTTAATATAAAAAAACAAATTCCATGTTATCCAAATCTATTTTATAGCATTGTTGCCGATATGTGGAGTTGGCATGATGTACCTGAAGTGTCTAAACACAAACAAAGTATCTTATTTCGCGTAGGTAGACGCAGAAGTAATACAGTCGCTAATCCGGATCCTGGCAGTGATACATGCTATGTTATATACAATAACTTCCAAAAGGATAGGCATTATGCTAAACTAGGACCACGCATGGGTAACTTAACAGAAGCTTGGTTGTATAAACTAGGAGCAAGTAATATAATGCACAGCGCGTGGCGTAATGAAGATAGCTTAAAAAGGTGTATTAAGAAGGGCTTAAACCGTCATACACGGGTGGTTGTGCTGCTAAGTGGGTTCATGCCAGCCTCGTTAGAAATAGACGATTGTAGCGCACTACAGACGGTTACAAGCAAGGATTATGAATTGAATTTAGATGCAGATGTAGACAATGATGATTATTTTCGTGTAACAGATGATAACATAGATGCGTATGCAGCATGCATATTCAGCGATTTAAGCATAGATCATCCACTAGTTGAAGCCGAGCAAGTAATGTGTCATTACTACGCTAGCAAGGCGCATTTGAATTACACAGACCTTTAAACATACATATTTAATATATTAACATTTTCTTCTGATAAAATGTAATTTTCTAATGCCCAGTCGTTTCCTTTAGGAGACCAGTGAGCGTCGGTTGGAGATATAGTAAGGCCATTGTTGAACAATGCATTATCGTCACGTCTGTCAACATTATGTGCTGCTGCCATTAGTGCAAAGGCATTTGGTATATCTTGGTGCGCTACATCATCCATTAACTCAAGCGGTATTATATGTTTAAAATTATAAAGATTTTTAACATTATCAAACCATTTCATGTTATGATCTTGATACGTTGATGATAAAGCCTTGTATCGCAAAGCATTGCCCATGTGGCTTTCGTCCTTTGCAGACCAGTAGCCTCCATTGTCGTGCTGAGTTGAATACTTATCACTGGCTGCACTATACCACATGTGATGTCGGTTATCAACTTCTAAATTAGAATATCGCATGCCGCTTATTGTAGATAAAGGTTCATGATTAAACTCAAAATCAGCATCGCCGTTAAGCAATGATGTACGTGCAAGATGTGTTCTATTAATAAAGACGATGTCCACTGACTGTCGTTTTGCATCCAATAGACACCATTGGCAGTAGTCTACTCCACGCCCGCCTGCTGCATAATTATAATATTCATATTGAGGGAATTGTTGTGCTAGTTTCCATGACCAGTGATTTTCATACTGGCCTGCCTGGTTATAGGCACTAAAGCTGTCGCCAACAAATGCAATTTTCTTCATTTATGTATTCCTCTTCTATCGTTTAATCACAGATGGTTTTTAATTCGTTTAAATTCAGGCGACACAGACATAACATCGTGTCCTCTGAATATATCGTAGTTTTCAGTAGTACTAACATACTGTTTCATTATTTCTGCATTGTATGTATGATCTGGATCTTTTCCAAATTGTACCATTTCCATTAGCGGTTCTTCGTAGTCCGTAAAGTGTGGGCTGTTACGTATACTTTCTAAGAATTCTAAGACTTGTGCTTCTTGTTCATCTCTTAACCATTGTGGACTGTGTGCCATGCTATAATAATGTGGTTCAATTAGTTGGTTAGTACTCATGCCAATGCCCTTGCTTACTGTACACTGATAGTCGTGCATAAACTTCCAAAAGGGTACAATATGCAATGCATTAGTCATTTGATTTACTGTAGTAACACGTACTTTAATACGCTTACCGGCCTTGGTGTTACTGAATTTAACTAATTTGTCAAAGTTTTTCCATACAGATGCCCACTTAGAAGGAGGACGCAGATAGTCATTCATTTCAAACATTCCCTCAAGTGAACAATTGACAATCACTTTTTCGAACTTACCAAGCTGCTCTAGCCAACGATCTTGCATATTGGTAATATTAGTATAAAAACTTAGTTCGATGTGACTAGCGTGTCCGGAGTCTACTGCTATATCAAGCAGTCTAAACATATCCCTTGCTACTGTTGGCTCCCCGCCTATTAGTTTAATTTTACGAGCTTTTCCCATCATTTCCTCGAAGCTCGTCCAGTCAATTCCAGGTTGAAGAAGAGCCTGCTTCTTGTCTGCAATCATGCCTTGCCAATCCGGGTGGTCGGTCCCGAGTCCGCTTTCGACCATTAGTGCTCGTTCCACGCTGACTAAGTGCGAAGCTTCTTTGTTGCACATTTGACATTGTAAATTGCATAGATTGCCAAGCCTGAAATCAAATTGTAAAGGTTGTTCAACCTCCCAATCGTTAACGGAAGCATCAGCCACTACTTCGTCAATTACATCTTCCCATACCTCGTTTTCCCACTGTCGAGAGCTTACAATATTATTACGTTCTAAGTGTAAGCACTCTGAACATTCGGGCAGCCACTCTCCATTGCTCATGCGTTCACGTACATCCTTGATGTAGTCATGATTCCATGTACCATCTATGCCTAGTTTTTCCTGGTCAACTAGTGTTTCTGGTTCTTTAGCCATACAACATAATCTATAACGTCCGCCGTTGTATGTGCTATATTGTACAAATGGTAACGCGCAAAAGCCGCCTTTTTCGCTCATCAGTTAGTATTCCTTTAACAAGTTAAGAAATAATTCTGCGCCTGCTGCTTGGTTCTCTTCCCAAGTGTGTGATGCATTCTCATCTGCCATATCGCTACCATACTTTAATAGCGTTACTGGTTTATTAAAATGCTTCGCTACTTTAGCAATTGCATAACCTTCCATGTCAACTAGGTCACTTGGCAGTTCTGGTGGACTCATAACAAAGTTATCGCCTGTGCTTAGTACGATGCCTGTATCTGATAATCCAATTTCTGCTGCCCAATCACTTTTGTCAAATGGTGTCGTTCCTAGTTCAGCTTGTGGACGTGCATCCATGTCACGTTGTATAACTGATCCAATTGTATTAAGTTTGCCTGCATACTCTGCACTTAATACACCTGCTGTTCCAAAATTGATAACTGAATCACAATCTTGTTGTATACAAGCAAGTGCAGCATATGTAGTTGCGTTAATTTTACCAACGCCAGTGAACCATACTTTATATGTTGCTGGATCTAAATTATGATCAGGTAGCTCACCTGCTAATGCAACTAGTACATAAATCATTCAACTGCTCCGTCTTCTGGTTCGTCTAGTAAATAGCCCATGTCAGGGAATGTAGCACGGAAATCAGTTCCACGCATGTCGTCTAGTTTATTGATGTACTCTCTAAACTCAGGTAAACGTTGTGTCCAATCTTCACTGCGAGCAAAGTTAACCATTCCTCGTAATCGCTTAATACCATATTCTGCATTTAGCCATTGCTCTTTTGTTACCTTACCCTTGTGCCAACTTGGAACACCTAGTTCCCAATTCTCTGTCCACCATTCAATGAACTCTTCGTACTTGGCTTCTGTTTTATCAAGGAATTCATCTGGTAATACCTTAACATTCAAATGACCAGGCCAATAAACAAAGTGATAGTTAATACCACCTGCTCCAAATGGCCACATGTTTGTCTTCTTTAGTCCGCTTTGTGTTAGCTTCCATTTAAGGAAGTCTGGAATATAGTGAATGTTAAGTGCATTAACTGCACAAGCTATTGTAACCTCTACGTTGTTTGATGTCTCTTTGTCTAGACGTTCAAACATTGCTAGCTGATGTGACCATTCGCTTGGGTAACGAATATAATCATTCATGTCACCAATGCTGTCAATGCTGTAATGGAAACGAACCTTCTTAAAGTGTTTCCATTGCTCTAGTAAACGATCTGGTAGTTCAATGCCGTTACTGTTATAGCGTAATTCAATACCTTCTGCGTATCCCATTTCAATAACTTTATCTAAGATATCATAATGTTCTTCAATGACAGTTGATTCGCCACCTGCAAAATACAACTGACGCATATGTGGAATTTGTGCATAGAATTGATCCCAAAATGTAGGATTGTTCTTGTGCCAGTTATAACTAGCGCCGAACGTTTTTCCTTTCTCATCCCATGACATTGTTTGTTTTAGACTTTCATTTGTAATTTGTGGATATAGTTTATTCCAATCCTTTACCCATCCACTTGAGTCATGTGGGCTACACATAATACAGCCTAGCTGGCACTTTGTTCCCATGCGAATGTCAATATATCGCAATTTTGAATCAGTTGATCCATCTGCGTATGTTTGTTCTACTAATTCATCAACGTCAATTCCGTTGTTCATCCAGTATTGTGTTTCCCATTGGCGTTTAGATCTATGTCCAGCAGCTTCTTCTTTAAAACATTTTAGACAACTAGCAGGCTGTTCACCTGCAAGCATTTGCTGCCTAACGTTACGCATGTATGTATTATTCCATGCTGTTTCCAAATCTGTTGTGTTTAAGTTAGCTGGCTTACCATCTTCTGTTTTTACAATACCTACTCGTCCGCCGTGAACTTTGTCGTTTGTTGCGCCTACGCTTGATGCGTTAGCTGTGCAACATACTCGCATACTTCCATCTGGGCGTGTGCTTAAATGAATCCACGGAAGAATACAAAATGTATCTGATGGAGTTGGTAAATCATGTTCGTTATTTGACATTTAGTTTTCCTTTAAATCGTATGTTGTATCTGCGGAACCGTTTCGTACTAGATCCCATGTTGCTTCGGTTGCGGTGCCAGTTAGTTGCAAACATGGTCGCTTGTGCCAACTTCCGTTCCATGTTAAATGAGGCAATGTGCTCCATTCCCATGTAAAAACAGTGCCAGCTTTCCATTGTGTATACACCCTGTTTCCAAATTGAATTATTTGACCAGGTTCCCAATCTTCCATTGGAATTAAAAAGCGTATTTTATTAATATCTTGATATTTAAATTCTGTGTTATCTATTACACGATCTTTGCGAGGATTGCCTGGCAAATTATCTATGTGCCACATAAGCTGATCATTTGGAAACTGATCATTAAACTTACATGTAAATTTTTCTGTTTTGTCTAAGTGTAGCATATCTACAATTTGCATAAACTTTGGAAATTGTCCTACGTGCTTATCAAAATTAACCTTACGAAACATTGTTGCGTTTGGCTTTCCATTTGGATTTTCTTTATCTTCATCTAAATGATCTGTGCTGCTAACGTTAGCTGCATGTTCATACCGTTGCTTATTGTATACCTGAGGCTCTACTCCAATGTCACGTGCTTTAGCTATTTCGTCTGACCATTGTCCTTTAAACTGTCCAATGATTTTAACGTATTCGCCTTCCTGGTCTTCTTTAAATTTATCAAAGTGCCAAGGTGACTTAAACGGGGTAGGCATTAATTTATTTCTCCGGTATCATACACGAAGCAATGTACACATCGCTTGTTTTGCTATGCATGTATTTAGCCTTTGATTTGTTGAAGCCTTCTATATTTTTAAAACTAGTAGCGGGATCATATTTCGCCCATGCTATGTTCTTTGTCATTGCAAAGTCTACTATTTTAGAATTTTCTTTAAATATTAGATCTCGCATAGTGTTGTAATCGGTGTATCCGGGCCTATAGTCAGGGTAGTGACTATCACTGAAGTCCATTACCTCGCTCCACCATGCGAAACTCTTTTGACTTTCGCGGTATGCTAGTACAATGTAGTCGCCTGGAAAATGATTATAGATGTAGTCTAAATTAAAGCTACGGGCAAAGAAGTGGCTCTTAATAACACGATGTCCTGTTCCACTGAATACAGTGTTAATATCATCTTGCAATTTGTGAGGGTACAAATAGTTAAAGTCTTTCCAGTCTTCCCCACACCCCATGCCAGGGCCCCAATATGAGCCCCTGTGTCCGTTGTTGTCGTCTTTAGGATTTACTGGTCGATGATAACATGTACGGTCAGGAGATTCGTCAGTGGTATCAGCATCAATTAATTGCCTTAATTGAATATCTATACCACTCCACTTACTTCCTGGTACTCCGCAGAACCATATGTTTTTCTGTCTGTCTGCCATCTTCTTGCCCTTGCTTTACTCGACGCTAAAGTATTTTCCTAAGAATCCACTTACGCCTTTTAGTACATCGTCTTTTACTCGTTCATAATCTAGCTTAACTGCTATATCAACTACATCATCTTGCATGATATGCGACACAATGTCATTGCCAGATTTGTCAATAGACATTAAATCTTCTCTTGTCATTGTGATCGTATTACCATCTAGTAACTTAATGATGATTTCAATAATATATTCAGCAGGAACATGATCAAGTGATACTTCATCAAAAATCAAATCAAACGATCGATCTTTACGTTCAATAGACATAACGATTTTTTCCTTTTTATTCAGACACTTCTGTTGCTGTTGCTTTAGAAGGGCGGCCGCGTTTTGGCTTTAATGAAGGATCCATGTCGTATGCTTCTGCACGTAGACGCTCTACTTCGGTAGCTAATCCATCTGCTTGACTGATCATACTTTTAGCAAGTGCTGCATCATCAAGTGGCTCTGATGTAGTAGAGCGAGATGCAATACTTGGATCCATTGCTGCTGGTTGCAATTGTGTGCCGTCTGGTACAACAACTGGTGCGCCGCCATTGTTTTCTGCAATCAGCTTATTTAACTCGTCTAACGCAACTGAAACAGAGTTGTTAGGTGTCATTTTAATTGCTGATGTAGGAAGCTTCTGTAAACGTCGTGAGTTATGAAGTGTTTGTAACATGTTAGTACCATCCGTGAACACAGAACGTTGTGCAAACTCGTAAAAGTTTGTAGCTGCTTGTGCGCTAGGTGATTCAACTGCACTAATGATATCATCGTGCATCCAATCTGGAAGTGCATCTGTATCAACTACTAAGCATGATGTTTGATCATCTGGTAGTTCGCGAAAAACAACAACAACACGTTTCTGTGTGTTGACAATTTGACCTACGTGTTTAATATTCCTAGACATATCTAGTCCTCCGTTGTAGTTTGAGCTTCACCATCTAGTTCTTCGTCTGGTGTGTTAGCTCGTACAAAAGCAACTAATTTAGTGAAACAATCACCTACTTGTGATGCTTCTGCTGCTTTAAATGCGCCACGTTGTGTGGCTAAATCGATGATATTACATGCCATTGTAATGTCAGCAATGTTGATGTTACTTGTATCTTCTGTAGTCATTGTAGTTCTCCTATTAAATTAACTGCTATGTTTATTTATGTCGATAGCTTCTGGACATATAGATTTTTCTCAAATTGTTCTAAATCATTTACTAATTCAAACCAAATTTGAAAAATGTTATGCGGATCGTGCTTCCTAATATGATAAAGACCTTTAAAATCCTGTGTTAAAGATTCCCAATTAGGATTAAATCCTTGATCCACATGCATCATTCTGCGGTTACGCATCATTTGCATTAAAATTGGATCACCGCGCAATAGAAGAAGATCAGACTCTGCTAAACTTCCTCCATTTTGGATTAGTTTCACCTTACTCATAATGGATTGTTACTCCAAATGGTGATTGTATCCTGTGTTGTGGATCACCATGTACTACGAACAGTGTGTCGCAGTAGTCCGGATTGCCCCAACTTCCCCAAGGTAAGCCGTCTGTGAACATAACCATTTGATCTGGTTCCATTCCAACTTCTGCCATGTAGTTAAATACTACATCAAAGTCTGTGCCGCCGCCGCCTTGGAGTTCGTATTCGTTCATTGTGCGTCCATCATCACTTGTGAATTCTTCTGCACCATATACGCCCGTGTCAAACTGTGCAATTAAAATGCGGTAGCTTTGATACTGGTCCATAATTCCTTGCACTTCGCTTAGAAAGTCACGTAGCATATCCATGCTAATACTTCCTGAAGTGTCTAAAAATACTGCAATGTTAAGTTCTTCGTCTTTGTTCATTCCAGGAAAGATAACTTGCCCTGACCGCTTACTTGGGCGCATAAATGTAAAGTCACTTTTAAGACTACTTTCAAGTTGTGTACGTAGTACATCTCTCCAGTCCATTTTAGGTGCAACTAAGTCATTAATCATTCTACGCACTGATTCTGGTACATCAGGTCCGCCACTTTGTGCTGCTTGTATAACGGCTTGCTTAACTTCGTCTGCTAGTGCTTTGCGCTCTTCTTCTGACATTGTGATAGTAATGCTTTGTTTGCCTTCACCGTCACCATCTGCATCAGCAGTGCCGTCACCTACTTCTAAGTGGATGTCCATGCCGCCATCTTGTCCTTCTCCATCCTCGATTAACTTATCGTAAATCTCATATGAATTTAGTCCACGATATTTCCAGTCTAAGCACATTGTTCCACCACCTAGCATTTCGCTAGTAATAGGTTCACCAATTTGGTGTTCAACTAGTGTCATATTAATGTTGTAGTCTGCAGCTGCGTTATAAACATTTTTATCACGCTCGCCACGTGCGCCCATGTGATCAAACACTACGTGCAACACTTCGTGTCCCACTAGAAAGTCTACCATGGGATCAGTTAGTTTTTGTATAAATTCATCGTTGTAAAGGAATCTGCGTCCGTCGGTTGCAGCAGTTGGAAGATAATCACTTGCGTCTTCTAAGCGTAGACGTGTTGCTAATTGCCCAAAGAAAGGCTTTGTTAATAGCAGACGAACGCGGCTTTGTGTAATGCGCTCTATTGATGTCTTTTGCATTCTTAACTCTCCGTTACATGTAAATGTTTAATGTATAATATATTATAGCATATACAGTTATTTTGTCAACCACTTAGTGCGCTAATTTAAACATCATTGCATCTTGTTCCAGTTCAAATGCATAGGCAATACCATAGTGATCGTGTGATCCTACACAATTCTCTTCGCACCATTCGTATGACCTATCCCATTCTGCTCCTGCTAGCATAACAACATGCCAACCAAGTGACTCGTATTTGAGAATTAATTTATTGCGTTCTTCGATTAAGATTGCCGTGTGGGACATTGTGTCACGCATTAACGTAGACTTACCAGACTGGCGTGGTGTTGAGATTATACTCAGCCTGCCTTTTTTGTTAAGTGTGTTGAACAATTTACGCTGGTAAGCTTCCATTGCTAGTTTATCCCATTAAATGAAAGTTTAAATATCATTGCGTCTGGTGCATTTTTAAAATGTACTTGGTGTCCATCATCTGGGTTGCCATGTTTATTAATAAAAAAGTCTTGGTGAAAGAGGTGTGTTTTACACCAATGCATTGCACGGCCGTAACCGCCTCGTATATCTACTTGAGTAGATGTGTCTTTCCATTTCTGTTTGTAGTCCATTAGCATTAAAGGAGTATAGTCTTTAAATGCTAAACCGTACAGTCTGATATTGATTCGTTCCCTAGGCGAGTAAAGGGAGAGATCAATTGTCTCTCCCTCCTGCAACTTAGGGGTTAAGTAAGTAGTTGGCAAGCTCATGTTATGCATCCAATACTAAACGACCGTAACGTCCAAAGTATTCCTCGAAGCGTTCAATCTTAGCCTGATTAGGCATTAACTTGTACTGTTGCATTGCAATACGCGATGCCATAATAACCATCTCAGTCTCAAAGTTATCCATCATAAAGCCAATCATGTTGCTATAGCTCTTGTGGTACAGATCCATTTTGCCTGCTTTCTCGCCGTTAATGCTGCGATCACGTAGCTCATAACACAAACTGGTAGCAAGCGCATACTTTGCGCTAATTTCAGTTGACTGCATAGTTGTTACTTTGCCGTCTAGTACTTCTACTGGATCAGGTAAATCACCTGCAATCTTTTTGTGCGCCATAAACTTAACAGCAATGCCTTCGCCTACACATCCTGCAACTAAATCTGTTTGCAAGCTTTCTGCAAGATCATCTGCATCTTCGATAAGTTCTGAAGTAAAGCTCCATGCTCGTGGTGTAGCAAATCCACGTGAACTTGACTGTGGATCAAAGTTGTATAAATCACCTTTTGCAAAGCTCAAGTAACCTACAATGTCCGCTGATACGTTGTTGTTAACTGCCCAGTTTAACCAGTCTTGAAAATCTACACGTAGTTCAAAGTGAACAAAACGGTTCTCAAGTGGTTTAGGCATACGGTACGTAACACCCTTGTCTGTCTCACGGTTGCCAGCAGCAATCATTACGACATTGTCTGGTAATACATATTGTCCAATGCGTCGATTAAGAATCAACTGATAACCCGCTGCTTGCACACTTGGTGCTGCTGAGTTCATCTCATCAAGGAATACAATAACTGTATCATACTGTGCTGCCAGTTCCTTGCTTGGCAAGTCTGCTGGTGGAAGCCATTGCATAACACCAGTTTCCAAATTAGGAACTGGATATCCACGCAAGTCAGTAGGTTCAAACAATGCTAATCGCATGTCAATTACAAGGGTGTTACCCATTACACCGCTATCTCCAATTTCTTGAACTAGCTCTGATTTACCAATACCTGGAGGTCCCCAAAGAAATACAGGGCGCTTCTTTTTAAATGCACGTGTAATAAGTACGGTTGCTTCGCTTATTTTAACTGTGCGCGTATCTGTCATTGATGCTGCCATGTTACTTCTCCGGACTGTTTATTTGTTTACTATAAGTATAATACGATATTTTAGTTGAAATGTCAAGCATTATTTACCAAAATACTGCATATATGCCCACCATGTATATTGCTGGCTATCTTCAATGCCAAATATCCAAAGTGTGTCAAAGAAACCTAATGCGAATGTAAATAAAAATGCAAATGCGATATAATCCAAAACTAATGTTTTCATACTACCTTCCTTCTTTTGTTTAACTATACTACTATAATACAGTAAGAAGTCTTGGCTGTCAACCTTTTATTTTAGTCTACTGTTTTCATTGTTTATTAGTCTCCAAAATAAGTTGCTGATATTACTGTGTCCTTCTGGACCAGGATGATCGTTATCGAGTGCAAAAGGAAAAGCTCCATAAAATTTGGACTGAGCAACGTCTACTATATTAATGTCATCTGTGTTAAGAAAAGCAGGAGTCCAATCATTGGGACGAGCGCCTGCAACTTCTCTGTACGATGGACTTAATGAAAACCCAGATAACATATGGTAGCTGTTAACTCCGGCTGCCTTGCAAGCTAAATGTGCATAATGTATTCTAGTCCAGTTAGATACGTACATGTCATGTGGTTCTGCAATGGAATCATTATATATTTTTTCTAATTTAAGATTCTTGCCGTTGCTATTTTTAGTTCTGCCCTTTGATACATCATATGTTTTTTCAAACTCTTCACGTATCACACAATGGCGATCAAAGAACGACCATAAAAAAACTACAGTATCATTTGGTTTTATGTCAGGAAGTACATGCTGGAAACGCCATAATATTTCTTTATTACTTGCGCCCGCTGTGCCGAAATTATAACAAGATTGATTAAGTTTATCAGCTAGAAGCGAAGGCCATGCTAGCTTGCTTGCTCCGCTTGTGTATGGATTGTAAGTAGGCACTACATAATGCGCTTCGTTAGTTGGGTCCCATACATCAGCTAGGCCGTACCCATATGTTTGACTGTCGCCAAATGCATATAGATTACCTAAAATGATAATTTATCCAATTCTCCACGGCGACTTAATTCATCTTCAATTGCTAATTCGTCACCTGGGTATGCGTTTGCGAGAATTGCATTCCACATATCAACTAATACTGATGTTTTTATTTCCACTAAAGGCTTTAATTCTGTCATTTTGCACTCCGATTGTTTAACGTACTAGTATTAATAATACAGTGAAACACGCAATCTGTCAAGTTATAAATTAAAAAAGATCTAGTGCAGATTTTGCGTTAACACGATCCTCAAACGCTTGGCTAGTAGACCCATTTTTTTGACAAGAGTCACATAGTTCTAGCGCATAGCCAGGTTCTTCGTCACTTGCAAACAGTTTATTGCATTGTTCACATTCATATACATAACTCATTTTGCTTTACTCTTATTAGTTGCGGCTTTGCCATTTGCATCATTGATTAATATCTGTTCCTTAGAAACAAACTCACGGTCGCATCTTGCGCACACCGAATATTCCATTGGTACGTGTAATATAGTACCTTTATAATCTATATCAGTTACTTCGCTAAATTGTACGATGTTGTGAGACTTACAATATTTACATATAGCCATATTAAATATCCTGTACTAATGTATTGTAACATTCAACACATACAGTTATCTCAACTATATTACCATACATATCTTCATTGTAAGGACAATTAACTGTCTCAACTGTAGCATCAATGGCGCTGCAATCTTCACAAGTTAAATGTGTTGCAGGTTTACTAAATGCAAGATCCCAATTGCTACTCACTTTTTCAGTGCTCACTAGCGCCTTGCGGCGTTGATCACCTTTACCACCATGCCATTGACTCATTAAATTTCCTTACTTGGTTTTACTATCTTAACACAATCATATGCGTGTGCTACTGCATCCATTGTTTCTGTTGCTCCAATAGCATATCCAACAGCGAATGTAATCGCTATTAGTGCTGACACTGTTACTACTATACTAAATCCACTCATAATGTGCTACTCTCGTATACGCATATTGCAACCATTGCAAGTGTGGCGTAAATTACTAATATTGCCCAAAGGTACCTATCAAACATTATATTCTCCCAACATAGTCACTACTTCAGTTGTGCCTTGTTTCTTATTTAGTGCTATTTATAATATTTGGTTCTACTTCAAAATATTTGTTCACTTCAAATTCATCGTTTAAATCATCTGGCGCATAACCTCTTGGATTACACAACACTCGTGTTTGATCAACAACATAATCGCTACTGTTATGCATGTGACCATGAACCCAGAATGATGGCTTAAATGTCATCATAAACGCGGTTCTATCGCTGTAATATGACGCATTCAATAGTTGCCCTTTGAAACATTCATGACTTGAATTCTCATGTGGCGCATGGTGAGTAATAACTACATCACCTTCTTTCACATTGTTATTCATATATGCCATTGTTCTCATATGCTCGTATGCGGCATCAGTAGGTCTAAATTTACGAAAATCTGGACCCATACGGATATACTTGTGGTCACTCATCTTCTGGCTAGCATCCCACATTGCTAATGGTTGATTACCAGATGATTGATAATCAGTCCACAATGTAGCGCCGTGAAACACAACACCTTTGATCTTGCGCCACTCGTTCTGTAACACATGGACATTCTCATACACATCTTCTTTAATATGTTTTAATGTGTTTTCAATATGCCCACGATAGAATTCATGGTTGCCTTGAATCAATATAACATCTTCATACCGCAATGCCATTTCGTTGACCCAATCAATTCGGTGCTTCACGTTAATGTCGCCAGCAAGAATCAATACATCTGCTTCAACAGTTGGTTCTTCAGTCATACGACCAAACTCCAAGTGTAGGTCAGACATGTATAGACACTTTACTTTGCTCATTTAATTCTCTTCTATATATTAATCTATACCTATATTATATCACAAATATAGACATTTGTACACCTTTATTAATCTTTTATTACAATTAATTGAGGGCACATCTTATCTTTCATAGAACTTAATTTAACACTAAGAATAGACGGACTCTTTGATTCTTTCTCAACTTTAATCATCTTAGCAGACTCTTTGCGACCTGGCATACCATTACGCAACACATCATTAACGATCAGTGCGAATGGTATTAATAATATCATCTGTGGTTCATTTGCCATAACGACTACAACTGAGAGCGGCAATACAATTACTGCGGACAATACACACGCGGTGAAAATTGTTATAATCATCGCAGATAGTGTGAAATAACGCCAGTAGGTACAAAAGTCTCTCTCAAACTGACTGTGACTGAACCATTGATTTATAAAACGATAATGCCATGCTGATTCACTTACTTCATATGTGTTCATTTGTCTGCTCCCAGTGTAGTATATGTACTAGTGACAACAAATTGTTTTGCATTGTATTCATCTAGTGCTTCTTGGTATGTATCATACACCCCTGTGAGATCAGCATCAACGTTATCTGGATTATACCACCATAATACACCAAACAGGCGCTTCTGTAGTACGTGCTTAGATTGTTTAACACCATATGAATTCACACCATATGTAACACTTTTAATACGCCAGTTAGTCAAACAGATCACCTAAATCCTTGCTGTCTTTGCTAAGTGCAATAGATGCGCCTGTAATCATTCCGTCTAATAGAGTTGTTGTTACAATAACAGCGAGTGCAACTAATAACCCTGTTGCCTGTAATATTGTATAACCACCTGTAGCAGAAACAACGACTACAATTGCCATTGTCCCAACGCTTGTTATTGCAGTCAATATACGTGTTATAGTTTTGTTTTGCATATCAGTTCCTCTTGTTAATTACTTGTTGTACTGCAATTTAGCAAATTGCAGCAAGGCCGTTAGCTCATCTATTTTTTCTTGTTGTTCATTAACGTCAAATTTTAGTTCTTCAATTAATGCAAAGTGATCATCAAATTTGACCCATTCGCCATTACGGCGAGATTCCAAGCTCGCGCCGCTTCCGCTTTTACTGCGATATACAACCATGTCCCATCGTTCTATGTCATTGCTCATAATATATTTTCTCGTCTTAATACCTTAGATGCGTTCTCCATGAATACCGGAGTTAGCGTTGTGCCATCGAAGTTAATGCAATCATTTAATAAATCATTTAATGCATCACGGAATATAACGACTTCATCTTGTAAGTCATAAACTCTTTGGTCAGTCCAATCTGCACCGCATCCGCATTCGCATTCCCCATACGCAGCACAAGTACAATCCATTCCATTACTCATCTGTCTTACCTTTGTGCTTAGGTTTAGTAACCTTCTTTTTGTTAGGCACAACTTGCGATTTGAACTGAGGCGATCGCAATGCGTGTGCAACTGGGTCTCTACTCTTAGGCACTTTAATATTCTTAGGCATTTTCTTTGCTTCTTTCTTTAATGGATAAAAGTTTAAACTACCAAATAATAACGTATATCTGCCTTGGTCAGTGACTAATTCGTGTCCGTTAAATGTCTTAACTTTTTCAGACCCTGTGCGTACTAAATGGTCTCGTAAGTCCACTAAGTTATTCCAGTTTTTAGTTCTATGCTTTGTCATGTTATGCAGCTTTAACCAGTGTTAGTGTTGGTGCGCATACTATACGAGCACCATATAATCGTACTTGCATTTCAGCGTATCCACGTATGTAGAAGCTTTGTTGCGTACCATCTAGGTAAACAACTGTGTACTTTGTATCAGTCATTACATTTGGCCTTTGCGCATGTAGATTACGCCTTTAACTACACATGGGATTAATAGTGCAACCAATAACATATCAAACGCATGAGTAGCTTCTACTAAACGTGTAACTGGTAAAACGGTAAACTCTAAAAAGTCTTTCATATGCTTCGCCTTGTGTACTTAATTAACTTATACTACTATTATAACAAATACTTCAGGTGATGTCTACCTTTATTGCAAAATAAATTTAAATAAATACAATTAACATACGGAGGAAATCATGAAGTTTTTAAAATCAATCAAATCAAAATTTGTGCTGTGGCTAATGTCAACTACATTGTACAAGTATCTATTATTTCACGTTATACCTTATATAAGATTCACAACATATTACACATCCATGCGAGGCAGAACGTATCACAAATTATACAAGGCAGTTAAGCCAGGACATATCCTATTAACAAACGATAGTAAAAAACTAACAACTCTTTTAATAGGCGGCGAGTTTTCACACGCTGCATATGTAGTATCAAAGGATGGAGATTGGGAAGTATCAGAAATGACCCACAACAATTACACTAAAAGTACTGTTGCAGATTTGTGCTTTGAGGCTGATCGCGTTGTTGTGCTTGAATGTACTACATTTGATGCAGCATACACTAAGAAGACTATTGCTAAGTGCAAGTCGTTTGAAGGTGTTGCATATGATGTTCAATTTGAATTGGGATTGGAAGCATTGTCATGTGCAGAAATGGTATACGAAGCAGATTTTGAAAGGCGCTTAGATGTAAACCTAGAAGACGTTATAGGAATAGGCCAATTGTATATTTCACCAACTGGCCTATATAATTCCAAGAATGTCAAAGTGATATTTGACACAGCTAATGTTAGCAACTAACATAGTGAATTTATCTCGATAGGAGTTGAACCTATGTACACAAGCCATACCCTGTGATCTAGCACTATATTGCTACGAGATAAAACTGGAGCGGGTGGACGGAATCGAACCGACATCTAAAGGTTGGAAACCTCCAGTAATAACCATTATACTACACCCGCAAAACTAATTTGACCCTTAACAGTTGCTCCATCTGAGAAGATGTTTTATCGGTTCTACCAGCAACTTAATATTAAGTGAGTTGTCTCGGTTACTCTCACAAGGGTCAAAACTTTGGTGTTCGATGAAGATTTAATTCTCCGTTTCTGACTTATCAGTGTCAGCGTTCTCTCTTGAACTATTCGAACAAAACTAATTATCTCGGTAGGATTCTAACCTACATGCATGAAAACATCATCAGCGTAGCCCGGTCAATGGGGTGGCTGGATTTCACTGCTTTAACCTTTAAGCAACGAGATAAACTGGCGGAAAACTAAGGAATCGAACCTTAACCCTTTCGAGTCCACGCGGTTAGCAACCGGCCCTAGATCCAATCTAGATAATCTTCCAAACGTGGTCCCGCACCGCCCTTTCAAAGCGACTTAACTATGACAGGTTTACTAGGTTTATACTAACGATCAACTGGTTAGGAATACGCTTCATATCATTGGGCGATTCTGATCTGTGTTCATTGAGCGACCAAGCACAACTACTAACTTCACTATCTACCCATCCCTAGCATTTACCAGAGAGATCATACTCAAGTGGTCATGCGAGTTAAAAATGGCTCCTGAAGTTGGGCTCGAACCAACGACAAATAGATTAACAGTCTACTACTCTACCAACTGAGCTATTCAGGAATTAAACTTCACTTTCAACTATGCTGGGTAGTATAGTCTACTTACAAACGTGACTAACCATTTGCATTGGTAGACTAGGGACTATGTAATGTCCTAAAGCATTCAACGAGTGTCACTCGCTTACTGGCTTAAGGAATCGTCCCAGCATATGTGAAAATAAAGTTTTACGATAAGGGTGTTAAGCCTTAAAGTTGTACTCTGTATAAAGGATATCTAAGATATCGTCTATAGTATCTCTATCTGTTGCTAAAATGTTTTGAGGAGTTGCGTTGATAACTTCCTTAATAGCAGCAATTTGTGTATAACGATCTGCGTCTTGTGATGTAGTTTGCGAAACAGTTTTAGCGAATTGCGATAGAGTATACATTTTGTACTTCTTTCTCTTAATTAATTTATATAACTAGTATAACATCTTGCTATTCGAAAGTACACCTTTATTTTATTTTATTTTAAAACTTCTTGGTCAATTTCTAGTGGCCAATCAAACCACAATCCACAATCCGTACAGTACTTAATAAACTGTGAACGGATAAGTCCTAAATGAACTCCTCCGCATTGTGGGCAGTGCTTAGTGCTTACTGGGTCTTTACGACGAACAGGCAAGCTTTGTAAGAAAGTAGGATTAAGCATTGTATTCACGCAGCTTTTTGATGTTCCACTTCTCAATTATAGCAGTTCCATCATCTGCTTCGTCTACTGCAATATAGGCAACAGTCTTCTTAACATTTGCATAACGATAGCCTTGTTCATTTACAATGCCGCCTACCCATACCTTGTGGGAATAATCTTTGCAGAAGTCCTGTGTATCATTGTTAAGTGAGAATTCAAACGTATTACCGTAATCTTTTTCAACAAATTCGCCAATTGGATTAACAGTGTGTGTCCAGTATGCCATATGCTTCTCTCCTTACCCTAATTTGTAATACTATTATAGCATTTCTAGTTAGGATATGTCAACCTTTTATTATGAATAACGTAACTTTAATATCATCTTTTCTTTGTCAGGCAAAGGTAAAATATTTAACCATTTGTTGAAACTATATTCTTGTCCGTATATGTACCAATGCTCGGTATTATATGGATATTCTACTATAGCAGGTCCGTCTTCTCTGTGTACCTGGCCAGCGGAATTGTAATAATAGATATCGCCATCTGCATGAAGCCAACTACCATTAGTTTGTTCCATAGCGCCGTGGAATGCTTGATCTTCTGCAAGAGCACGTGTTGTATAATCTTCATCCATACCGTAACCTCAGCAACATCTTTTGTTCGTCACTAACACCTACACGAGTACACCATTTGTCAAACGATAACATATTCCCTTCATATATCCAACACACTCGGCCATCTGGATGTATTATCGCAGGACCATCGTCACGATGTGAAACTCCCGTGCCGTTTATACCATCAGTACAATGCCGCCATACTTTGGCACCCGTTGGTGTTGTATGCGATTCACTACCCATGCTGTAACTTTAACAGCATCTTCTGTTCATCACTTATGTCTATTTGTTGTAACCATTCTTTAAACGGACGCTCACAACTCCTATCAAACCACCTAATATTACCATCAGGATTAATCACTGCTGGACCATTGTCTCTATGAACATACCCAGCATCATTGTACCAAACCTTTAATCCATTATCGTATACCCAACTGCCATCTTCTTGTTCTGTTGCGGCACGATAGTCTATAGCATAATCTCTATGCTTGGGCTCTAAGTTTTTAGGCAATTGCATCCATTTGTTAAAATTCATTAGAAGCAACTTTTTCAAACTTACGATGACTCTTACTCCAACTCTTCATTGGCTTAGAGAACATAACTTCTTCAGTAGTACCTTGTTTAATATATCCAACTAACCAGTCCACATCGTTAATGATGTAAGTATGATTCTGTACTGGACTATCCCACACTGTAACTTCTTTTAGATATTTCATGCTTTGTACTCCGCTAACATAAATTCGCACCATTGTTTTGTTACAAGTGCCTTGTTCCACGCCTGGTAATTAGCATCTGTAAGATCCAAATCACGCTTTTCCATATCTTGTTTGTATTTGACCCAAGCACGGTGCTCAATCCCAACAGCAACACTTGTTTCATATACAGCACTTTCTAAGCTGAAAATTGCAACGCCATGCTTGATAGTCATTATACCTTTTCCTTTCGGTTAGTTTCTAGCCATTCATCACACGCACGATTGAACTCTTTGTAGTACAGTTCTTCGCTTGCGTAATTGTCACGTATAACTGCATAACAGTCTGCTTCGACAAAGTCCCAGTTAACCCGATTCCATTTTTCATATGTGTCTTCAGGTAGGTCATAGTAATTTTCTGGTAGTTGCAATGCCTTACGAACTGCGGCTAACATCTCATTGACAATTTTCATTACTTCTTCTCTTTCTTTTGCGGTGTCTTGCTACCCATTGTAGTTTCCTCTATTTTATTAATTGGCAGTACTTGTGGGTACCATACTTTCTTTGGTACAAATGCTGTGTTAATGTACATATACTTCCCTAATTAATTTATACTACTATTATAACAAAATTTGCCGTGAAGGTCTACCTTATTTTAAAAATAAAGTGAAATAAATTTATAGTTTAAATTCTAATCCAAAAACAACGCCAATATTATTACGTTCCAGTGCTGGTGCAACGAAGTAATTCTTGTATGTTATTCGTGTGTATGGGATAACGTCTGCAACTGTATAGCCGCCTGCTAATGCAAGTTCAAACCCCCAGTCGCCGTATTCGTGCCGATAGCCAGTGTATGGGCTTATACGTTCTTCACTGTTGTAGTATAGGCCAGTGATGTAATTATCCTGTGTGTAGCGAATGTGTGGATGAAGTTCATTGTATTCGCTTGCAAGTCCAAGGTGTAGACTTACTCCTAATGTTAGTACAAGTGCTCCGTTCAACTGTTAGGCGTGCCAGTCTTGTTATCTTGCAGCCATTTAATAGCAAATCTATTAGTAGGTGGACTAGTTATAAATGCACGTATTAATTTTTCCACGTTATCAAAGTTTTGCTTGCGAGCAGGGTCTTCTAAGCCGCCGCTGTTGTCCACGATATGGAAGTTGCTGGCGCCAAATACTTGTTGAAATTTCATGATATTGCTCTGCACCGCGTTCCACATTTTAGAAACCATTTCAGTTGGGAGCTTTCTAGGACGTTGTAAGTTACGTGCTTGTGCAACTTCAAGGTCAGTATTAACAAATAACATCATTGTACTGTAGCCTAGTTTTCTTAGATCATCAGATGCTTTTTTTACTTTGTCTGTATTCTTGCCTGTGCCATCAATTATAATACCTAGTCGGCCACTAAGGTATGCGTTCTCACGATGAGATGTAAGTTTTTTTGCACGGTCTCTAATTTCTTGGCCTTCTGGACTTGCAACAGCATCAGGGTCGCCTAAATCCAATTCTTGTTTATGCGCCATGTATTCATATATGTCATCACTGTTAATGGCTTTCAATCCATACCCAGATAATAGTCCTTTTGATACATAGCTTTTGCCGCTGCCTGGGCCGCCAGCTAGGAAGACTGCTTTAAATATGTGCTTATCATGTGGTCCTTCTGCTAAATTCTGTTCTGTGATTTGATGTATTTTCATACTAGTATTTATCTAAATCGCAATACATCGCGTGGATTTGATGACAGGCGTTCTAACATGCGTTCCTTCTCTACTTTTGTTCTATAGTTAGTACGTCTGTTGTCTTTGTCGTTTAACCAATCGTTGTATTTTTCTCTGCTGCCAACTGATTCCTTGGGCATGCGTCTAAACAGAACACTATAAATATTCTTTATATTCTTTGAATTCCACACATCTGCTCTAGTACGAGCATCTTGTAGGTCATCGACTATTAATGCAGTAAGAAACCCGCCTGGTTGCAACCCGTGAAATAGATAGTTCTCTAATCCACTATCTAAATAGTTGTTGCCTGTTGTAAACCCTAGTAATATCATTGTTAATCCTGTTACTTACATACGTGTGCTATTTTAAACATCATTGCGTCTTCGTCTTTCTCAAACCAGAAGTAATCGTGTATATACGAATACTCGCCTTTGCAGTTATCAGCACACCATTTATATGGATCTTTAGTGCCGTCACGTCCTGCATGACTTAGTTGTAATCGCAGAGCAAACTTACCAAACTTTTCATATGCATGTGCTTCTGCTTCTGCTACTTTCTTAGATTTAAGCTTATCAAGCCACATTGATTGCTGCGTTTGGTAGTTGTTGCTTAATGATGTAGCATGGCTTTGTTGGATCTAACCGCAGGCTTTTATGTGCTTCGGGTACGCCCATTAATACTGCAAGAGTGTTAACTGGAATGCCGCCTTTAATTAACTTGCTTAAATTATTCATACTAGTTGTCCTTTGAGTTTTGTTATTAACTTATACACTATTATAACAAGATGTCTTGCTAATGTCAACCGGTTAGTCTAAAATAGTTGAATTTTATATATGATAAATAAATGTATGGATAATAGATATGATTTTGAATTTAGTGTGACAAGTTTTTGTCAGGCTAAATGCAGGAGCTGTAGCCGGTTTGATGATGATGGCGAATTAATAAAAGGGTTAGTGCCTGCTCACGTGCCAATAGAACGATTCAAACAATCAGTTAATAACTTAGAGGGTGTGCATGTTGGGCAAATTATATTATGCGGCGAGCATGGTGATCCTATGATGCATCCAAAAATTGGTGAAATCATTGAGTACGCAAGCAAGAACCATATTGTGAATATAATGACAAATGGTGGATTGCGTAATCCTGCATTTTATGAGAAATTAGCAAAGAACAAGAGGGTGGCAATAAGTTGGGGAATTGATGGATTAGATCATGATACTAATTGGAAATACAGGGAAGGTGTTGATTTTAATCGTGCATGGGATAATATGACTACTTGGTTTAAGCATACAACAATGGGGCGATGGGAGTTCTTAATATTTGAATGGAATTATCACCAGATACAAGATGTATATAATACAGCCAAGAAATTAGGTATACAAATAGAATTTAAACTAAACACTAGACAGTGGGGCTATCTCCAATCACCCAAGCGCGAAGAAGTAATCGAACAGCTTAAACATCTACACAAGGGTTAATAAAATGATATACACACACAGTGACATTGACTCAATTAAGACTGAGATTGAAATAACTACATATTGCAATGCACGGTGCAAGAGGTGTCCTCGAACTAATCCAGAAACTGGTGCGGCAATTGACTGGTTAGTACAAGAGCACATGTCGCTTGATACATTTAAAATGATTTTTAATAACCAAAATGCTGCATCTAATAAATTACGACATGTTAAACTATGTGGTCAATACGGCGATCCTATGATGCATCCGCATATTAATGAGATTATTGAATATACATTAGAAGATAAAAATGTATCAATGCTTATAAACACAAACGGTGGTCTCAGAAATGCAAGTTGGTATAAATCCATTGCTGAAAAATACGGCAGAAGAATTTATATAATATTTGGCATTGATGGACTGGACCATGAGACTAACTGGAAGTACAGAGAAGGTGTGATGTTCGATAAAGCGTATGCTAATATGGTGAGTTATCAGCAAAGCGGAGGTGAAACCTCTTGGCAATTTATAGTGTTTAGCTGGAATGTACATCAAATAGAAGATGTACATAAGCAAGCAACCGAACTCGGCGTAGAGTTGACATATATTGTTGATCTGGAGTACGGACAAGAATTACGTATACAATCTGATTATAAAATAGAAGAATTAAAGCAGAGATTTTCAAACTTGGGAGTGGATAATTATCAAGGCATCTAATAAAAATGACATTGTGTGTTATGTGGCGGCGGAAACTCACAACGACACAGTAATGAGGCAATTTGAGATATCCGTTACGGGAACCGTTTGGCCATGTTGTTATTACGCTACAGTTGCTAAGTATCCAGAACGTACAGAAAATGGTGTTGATCTCAGCGATCATGTGTTAGATAAACTGAAAGAAGAAGATCCCGATTGGAATAATGCAGCAGTACGTGGACTAAGTAAAGTAACAAAGCATGAAGTATTTTGGACACATCTATGGGATGAAGGATTTGACAGTGATAATCCACCGACGCTGTGTGCATTTTACTGTACAAAGAAAAATAACACAGAAGGGGGAAAGTAATTGAGCGAATCTAAAGTCTGTATCACTTGTAAATTTCACGACGGTCGCGGTAGAGAATTTTTTATTGACGAGGAACAACGAGTATGGCCGTGTTGTTATTACTACACTGATTACATGACAGGTGCAATAGAAGACCGTGACCCCAAATTTCATCAGAAACTAGTTGATGATCCTAAGTGGAATAGCCTAAGCGATCACCCAATTAAAGATATATTAGCAACTGATACGTACAGTCACGATATATGGGTACCTGGGTGGGAAACTAATCCAACAAAGGCGTGTGTGCTAGAATGTGGGTTAAAGCCTAAAAAGATAGCAATGGATTATGATTTCCGTGCAGACGGCGTACATTTAGATGAAAAAGAATATGGCCATAAGCCTAAGAATTCCACTTAGCAATTAGTTTTAACATGTCTTCTTTTGTTGCAGGGCGGGCAGGTAATGGCGTAATTGTGTTATTATATTTGTGCTTATTCTTTCTAAGCTTAACGATATATGCGCCTGTGTTAGGATCTTGTCTATCACAATGCTCGGTCTTCTTGTGTGCGTTAACCCAGTGTCCTATTTCCTTTGACATCTTGCCATGTCCTACAATTACTGTTATTTGTTTAGTGCCTTCTAAAAACTGTGCATCAACATAACTGTTAAATTGTTTCCATGCGTCATGCACTTTGTATCCATGTAAGTCTAGTGTACTCATATTATATGTTTGTTTTAATTGTAAATTCTAATCCGCTGTATGATGATACATACACGCCTTGTTTAGTTTTGTTGAACCAAAGCACAACTCCACCTTCTATCATTACTCTTACTGCATCTTTGCCAATGGTGACAATTGCAGCTGGAACTACTTTCTCGTTGTTAGTGCAGTGTACGTCTACTATGTCATCTAATTCCATGTTTATGTCCTATTCTTTACTCTGTAGCCAACCTGCTGATCCGCCAAGTTTGGCCATAAATGCATCACGTTCGTCAAACAACACCATTATGGTTTTATCTAAGTAATAAGGTTGTATCATCTTGTCTTGTAATTCCATGAGAGCGCCTGCTGTTGCGCCCGGTGACTCAACTGTCCATGATTTGCATGTGTTGGTTAATAGCTTACAACCCGTGCTTGTTAGTCTTAGCGAACTAGGCGACACAAACAACACACGTGGATTGTTTATTCCATTATGTCCAGTATTTAATATACTGTCTAATACACTATTTTGTATTTGAGCCATCTCTAGTAATTGTTTCGCCATGTAATAACTTAACCACTGTAAATTCTGTTGTGTTAAACTTCTTGTTTAATCTATCTGATAGATTAAAAGCATGGCCGCTGTTGCTAAAGCTAACTTTTTTGTACTTTGGGCCTGGGTAATTTACTAACATATTCATTGTGCGTAAGTTTATAGGCTTGTTTTCAAAGTACACAGCATAGATAGCGCCTGCTTCTAGTATCTGTTCTGTGTTATAATTACTGTCAACAATTTCTGTTAATATATTTGGTTTTGGTCTTGCCATTAGTTGTAGCTCCAGTAGAAATGAATATGCATTCCCTTATACATATTTATGCAAGATGGCGTATTATATGGTGTTTTATCGATTTAAATCCTATTCATTATCTTGTTTTGCTTTTTTTAATTGTAGATTCATATCCCATTCTGTAAAATATGGACCTGCGTATCTATACTTGTCAATTGTTTCTTGCTTGGGACAAAATGCATGTTGCCAGCCCATGCCGTGGTACTTTAATATATAGTAGCCAGCTGCATACACAGTTTTACCTTTTGCTGCTTTACGAAACAATGGCAATACTTCGTGTTCTACTTGCACCACCACAGGGCTGTTAGTTGGGAATCCATTAAGTGATTTACACTCGCTTGGTTGTGCTACATTGCGCTTAACTTCTTTAAATCCATTTAACGTCTTAAGTGTTGTGGTTGTCTGTGTACGCTGATCAAAGAATTCATATACATCGCCATGTTTACGGATAGTGCCAACTTTGCTTGCATTTGCTTCAACTATCCAAAACTTGTCTTTGACTAACTCTTTTGTATTATACATATCACATTCTCAACCAGTTAGGTCCTAGACGTGCAACTATTTCTTTGCCAAGCTTCTTGTGGCCTGTTGCATTTAAGTGGAAGCATTTGCATTTGACTTGTTCCTATACAAATGAGGTACTTGTCGTTGTCTATCACTGTTTACACATTATCACTGATGCGCTTAAAGTTAGTTACATTTGCAACACGGAAGCTTCTCCATCCTAATGCAGTCGTGTCCCATACACTTACTACTTCTACATTAAGCTCGCGTACTTTCTTTGTCGATAACGCATCTTCTTTGATAACAACAGGAAGTAAGTTTTTGCTAAGAGTACAAGTCATAATACGCTTGTCTCCGTTTACTTTAGTAAAGCTAACTTCATATATACCAGTTGCCAGCTTAGTGCGATAGTCTTCGTGCTGTTCTTTTAATGCGTTGTGTAACGATTCTGCCTTAGTGCGATAGTCTTCGTGCTGTTCTTTTAATGCGTTGTGTAACGATTCTGCATCTTTGTTTGTACTTAATTTATCATCATTGTATACATTTAAATCAGTCATTGTATCTTCCTGTGTGTTATGAGCCGTAGGCTCTGTTTAAGTAATCTGCATGATCCTGCGCACGTTCGCTAATTTTAGGCATATCCCACTTACCGCAGAATTTCATAAAATGTACGCCAACTTGTGACTTAGGTTCTTTTTGCACCTCTGCAACAATAGCAGTATCTAGTGCGACTTTAATATCTGCAGGTTGTGCAGTTAAATCAATAAGCTCTAAATTGCGATGATAATCTTCTAGTACACGATGCTCGTCGCCATTGTGATCAGTCCAGCGTTGTAGCATAAAGTTATTCCAATTATATCCTTTTGTATTCTTATCAGCAAATGCTTCAAGCATACCAACCTTGTTTTTAGTGCCCTTCTTGCGAGCGCCTGGGCATGCACTAAAGATATTATCGCTTGTGTCGCCGCGGATGCATTTTTCAAATAACAACCATTCTGGGTCACCAAGCATCTTATCTTCTTTAGTTTTCTTATCCTTTACTGGCTTACCGTAGTCATCAAATATTCCATTGATAGTAAACAACTGGCCGCTGATGCCATTATACTGTTGTACGTTTGGTGCCATTAGTTGATAAAAGTCGCTGTCGCTGCTTACAATACAATGCTTATCGTTTGGATGATTTTGAATCCAACGTGCAATGAAATCATCTGCTTCGCATTGCTTATCTTGTAATACTGTACAGTTTGTACGTCGTTCAAAGAAGTCCTTTAGTTCATCAAATGCTTCCCAAAACATTTTATCTTCTTCTTGTTCTTGTACAGTTGATGCAGCTCTTGCAGCTGCTCTGTTAGCTTTGTAAGGAGTGTAGGTATCTTTGCGCCAGCTTCGGCCTTCTAAGCATAATACTATGTGAGATCCTTGCTGATTGCGCCAGACCTTATTGATGCTATTAAACATAATATGGAATGCCATGCCTACTTTTGTGTGTGCGTCCGCACCTTTTTGAATTACATGTCTTGCACGGAAGAACATGTTTGCTGCGTCAACTAAAATATAAGTCATACATTTACTCTTTTGCTATTAATATAAAACTAGTATAACATAAAATGCTATACTAGTCAAGTTATAATTACTCTACTAGATCTTGTGAAATCTGGCCGCATAGTGTAGTAAACCACAAGTCAACAATTTCTTCTTCATTGTCGCCCGTGTATCCTGCTTCTAGTAATTGACGTACAAACAATTGGTTCCACTCGAGTTCAAAGTATCCATCGCTTGGATTCTCTTGGTCGAAGTTAAAATTTAATACATTAACAAATGGTTCGCCACGTGCTGTAGCTTTGTCCTTTTCACTTACCTTTTCTTTTCGTGTAAATAACTTCTTTATTCTACTAAACATTAAATTCCCCATCCAATCTTTTCCCATGGAACATCTTTGTTGCCAAAGTGTCCATACGTACAATGTGTACTGTATTCATGGAAGTTAAATAAGTCAAATCTATCAATTATGCCTTTAGGTGTTAGGTCAATGTTTTTACGGATAAACGCCTCTATGCTTTTACTGTATCCATTTGATTCAACATAGATACTAGTAGGCTCTTTAATGCCGATTGCATAGCTTAACTGTATGTTACACCAATCTGCCATGTTGTCTGCTACTATGTTCTTTGCTAACCAACGTGCCATATACGCTGCACTACGATCTACTTTCGTAGGGTCTTTTCCAGAAAAAGCGCCACCGCCGTGAGGGGCATAACCACCGTAAGTATCAACGATGATCTTGCGGCCAGTAAGTCCAGAGTCGCCATCAGGCCCACCAATAACAAAGTTACCAGTAGGATTAAGATGCCATATTGTTTTATCATCTACTAAATCTCCTAATACTTCCATTGCTGCTTCGCGACATAATTGCTGTGCAGCTTCCATGTTGCCTTCTGTGTGTTGTGTACTAACAACAACTTGATCTATACGCTTAACCACTCCACCTGCGTACTCTACACTAATTTGCGACTTAGCGTCTGGTCCAAGTACTGTACCACGCTTTGTTTTTAAGTGCTTTAATACTTCGTGTGCATAGTAAATAGGTGCTGGTAAATAAGCATCATTGTCGTTACATGCGTAACCAAACATAATACCTTGATCGCCTGCTCCAAAATCATCTGTGCCTAATGCAATATCAGCGCTCTGTGAATGAATCTCATTGTAGATTTTTAATTTATCCCAATGGAATCCATCTTGCTCGTATCCAATTTCTTTAACTTTAGCGCGGATAATTGCTTCAACTTCATCTCTTGACACGTTGAAGTTTTTTACTTCGCCTGCTACCGTTACGTGGTTAGTAGTTACAAGAGTTTCAACAGCAACACGAGTAGTTTCATCGCCTGCTTTAAATCCAGCATCCACTAGTGCGTCACTAATTTGATCAGCAATTTTATCTGGATGTCCGTCTGAAACACTCTCGCTTGTAAAAATGTAATTCTGGTTCATATTATGTTTCCTTTAATTTATTATCTATTTAGAAAAGACGTATACGCCTTCCCATTTTTCTCTTCCTGCAAGCTTGTCGTTGCCTGCGCCTGGTCTTGTGTTAAGCATCATTTTAATTGTATCTACATGCTTGAACCCAAGTTGTTCTGCTGTTGCTATCCATTTGTCAACTACTTTAAACTCTTCCTTTGTAGTTTTGTAGTCTGCAATATTAGTAGCAAATATTCCATCTTTGTTAAGACCATTGTAAATCTTTTTCATGGTTGGAACAGTGTATCCTTCGTACCATTCATCTAATGTATTAAATTGTACCATACACTGTGTAGGTTCATCACTGTACTTTTCTAAGTTAAAGTAAGGTGGGCTACTAAATGCACAATCTATGTCTTCTGGTTGAAAGTCTTGACTTGTTTCACAGTACAATTCTGCCTTTTTGCCTAGCAGTTCGTTCATGTATTCTAAATACTTAAAAGTTTCGGTGTTTGGATCTGTGCCTATGTATTTATACCCCATGTTGCTGCTACTTATACCTAATAGCCTGCCGCCATATCCACAACTGTAATCGTACACGCGGCCCCACATTACTGGACACAATCGTTCTACTATAGCACGTGCATTTTGTGCTTTAAAGTTAGTAACATTTTCTCCTGTTACTAGTTCTAAACTCCTACGCATTGCTGTTGGGTAGACTAATCCATTGCCTTTGCGGAATTCAAAACAAATACGTATTGCTCGTTTCAGTTTAGCATCATCATAAAACCTATCCTTTAAACTGTTTGATCCTCTACCCTTTGGTTCTGCTGTTTGCATATTGGTAAAGATAAAACGATTTATTGTTTGTCCTGCATTGTTGCCCAGGCCTACTTTGTTGTTGTCGACATTGTTATAATTGGTTTTACGAAACTTGCGAATAGCATCATGCAGTCCTTGTTCAGTATAGTATATAATAGGTACGATGCCGCGGGTCCTGTACAGATTAAACACTGCATCAATTGTGCCTGCTGGATCCTTGTCGTATGTGTCATTTGTATGCTTGTCAAACTCTGCATACAAATCTTCATATCCAGTAAATTCATCTGCAAAGATATATTCAGGTTGTATATTCCAGAACTTATGTATTGTATCTATCATGTATTTCTAGCTACAGTCCTTTTCTTCTCAATTGATCATCTAAATCTAAAATAGGAGAATTCATTGCTCGTTTATGTGCTGGATTCTCATACTCATCTTTATGTACCCCAGGCATTTCCGAATAAGCTGATGTGTAGTCTAGGGGTGAATCTCCATCCTTTTTCCATGCAGATGTTAGCGACTTCTTGAACATTGAGATTATACTCTTCCGAACGTCCTCCCATTGGCATAAGATATACTGGACACTCGATTCCGGCATCACGATACGCTTGAACAGCCCTGCCAGCTTCATCAATATCTGCACGATCAGCAACAACAAATTTAAAATACAAGTTACTACCGTTAACGTCGGAATACCCACGAGCAACACTAGGCTTAATAGCATCCTCCCAAGATTCTCCGCTAGAGGAGAGCTTAGGCGAACAACTCCATGTGACTGTAATGCTGTTATTGTTACTGAGATAATTAACGAAGTCACTATGAAGAGACTGAGTAGTGTTTGTTTCAAATGTGACATTTTTTAAATCCTGCATCCGTGGGTGATCAAACAGCTCTACGTATAGTCGTTGCCAAGCAAGCAAAGGTTCGCCACCGGTTAAAATTAAATGGACATCTTGTCCATTTTCCATTGTCCACTTACCTTCTGGTGTAAGCGATAATAAGTGTTCTACTACTTCATCGACTTCTGCTTGTCTATTAAATTCTTTAAACTCAGGATATATGCTTGCGTAGGTATCACATCCAGTATGAATAATAGGCAAGTCTTCAAACACCTTTGTAGTCTCATGTACTTTTGCATCAATTAATGCTAATACTTCTTCGTTGTAGCGTTGACCATTTGCATGCTTCTCTGCACGGCTAGGTTCGTTCTTGCCTAGTCCAAAGTTCATGCATCGAAAATTACAACCGAATGTACGCAAGAATACACTAGGTACTCCTACATATTTGCCTTCGCCTTGTACGCTATAAAATGCTTCGCTATATCGTAGTTTCATTTACTATACCCTTTTAATACATTACATATTAGTTAATTATACTTTAAAACTTTGTGTTTGTCAACTAAAAAAACAACTTATGTGATTAAATTGCTCCATTTCTTTAGCTTATTCTTTTTTACATATACACGTTCGTGTAATTCTTCGCTTGTTACTAGCCCATGTTCTGTCATTAGATCAATCATGCATAGCACATCGCCTGCTTCTTCTACTAATTTTGTATGCCAGTTGCTATCAATTTGATCAGCTGAATCATACTTTCGCATCACCTTCATTGCTACTTGTGTAAGCTCACCGCATTCTTCTGCTGTAATGACCATAAGTTGTTGTAGCGCATTAATAGGACTTTCTAATTTATTATTTTCGTTTAATGTTTTTGCTAATTCGGCGGCCGATTTAATGCATGCAGAAAAAGCGTCATCTTTTAGTTTAGTCATTTGATAATCCAATCCATTGTTAGCCAGTCAGTATCTTCTGGCATCATTTCAACTTTGTCGCCGTGAAGTTCTTGTACGTCCACTACCATGTCATTCTCCTAGTGTAATATTCTATTTGCTGTTAGTGTAGCAGATGCTTTGTCACCATATAGTGTGGCTAACATCATTAAAATAGCGTCTGGTAATTGGTCCCAATCTTCAATATCATATGGTGCATAGATACCTTGAAACGTTCCTTCTGTGTCGACTACTATTGCAAACTCATTATCTTCTAGTGTTTCTTTGTCCCAAGATTCATTGTCTGTCATTGTATTTCCTTGTCTGTCATTCATATCTATATTATAGTACATATACTGATAAATGTCAAGCTATTACTACAACTGCTTCTGTTCAAACAAACTGCTAACGCTTTCTTCGTTGCTAACGCGACGAATAGCTTCGCCAAACATTGTTGCTACACTTACAACACGTGTCTTTACGTGATTTGCTGGACATTTAAACATGATACTATCTGTTATCACTAGTTCAGTTAAGCAACTGTCTTCCACTCGTTGACACGCTTTACCCGTCAGTACGCCGTGTGTTATGTACGCCCTTACACTAAGTGCGCCCGCGTCCATAATAGCTTGTGCCGCGTTACAGAGCGTCCCACCGCTGTCGATAATGTCATCTACTAAGATGGCATGTTGTCCTTTAACTTCGCCAATTAGTCCCATTACTTCGCTTTCACCTGCACGTGGTCGCCTCTTGTCAACAATAGCAATGTCACCGCCGAACATGTCTGCGAACTTACGTGCGCGTACTGTGCCGCCTGCGTCTGGGCTTACAAACACTGTGCCTGCTGTAGTGTCTACGTTATACTTAATGTCTTTAGCAAAGGCAATGCGCGATGTTAAATCATCAACTGGAATGTCAAAGAAACCTTGTATTTGTCCTGCGTGTAAGTCCATTGTAAGCACTCGATGTGCGCCTGCTGTTGTTAGTAAGTCTGCAACTAACTTCGCTGTAATAGGTGTACGTGATGCGCTCTTACGGTCTTGTCGTGCATACCCAAAGTACGGAATAACTGCTGTGATACGGCTTGCACTGCTGCGTTTAGCTGCATCAATCATAATTAGAAGTTCCATTAGATTATCATTTACAGGAGTACTAGTGCTTTGAACAATAAACACATCTTCGCCTCGGATGTTCTCGTTAAATTCTACACTCGATTCGCCATCTGCGAATGTTTTAATTGTAGCTGGTACCAGTGTTGCAAAACATCTATCTGCAATTAAATTGGCCATTTCTATATTGCTGTTACCTGTGATAATCTTCATGCTTATTTCCTTTTTATTATGTTGCAAGTTTTTCAAGAAACTGTCGTTGTTCCCATGTTTTATGCTGTTCTATATTCATTGATGCTACTACAACATACCGTGTGCGCATCGTAGCGGCTTCCTTGTGACTGTGTATACTTAATGCCATTCCGTTATCTATAAAGAACTCACTGTCTGGGTTTTTGAGAAACTCTATCATAATAGCACGATTGGAATAAAACTTATCAGCGTAGCCTTTGTATTGGCGATCTCTGAATTCGTCTGCTTGTACCTCAAACGTCCATATTTTGTACTGTTTTACAATCTGGGTCTGGTGATTCATATCATTTTCTCTTACATATTAGTTGTAGGAAGTGCTAGTTAACCAAGGTACAACACACTTCCACTAGCAGGTGTGTGAGGGGTTGTAATCCAAGCGACAGCGGAAAAGAGCCACCTCCTAGATTATTAAATTATAAAGATTCGTTGTCGGTTTCTTGTGTAGCTAACCATTCAAGAAACGCTGGAATCTTTTCACATTTGTCTTCGTGTTCAGCTAACATGTCTTCTGTGTATAGCTTATTACATGCTACACATTCGTATATATCATTTTCTTTGTATACACGATGGCGTGGTGTTAGCTCTAACGACATTATTTTCTATCCCAGTGTGCGTGACATCTAGGTTCGTATGTATCAGCGCCGCCAACATTAACTCGTCCACCTGCCTTTCTCAATCGTTGTGTCTTTCCTGCTGTATTTCCGCAAACGCTGCAAAATGATGTAATTTTATAAACACTATCTGCTAACGCGAGCATACGTGCTGTGGTATCAAATGGTACACCGCGACTGTCTTGATCAAGCCCTGCGCATACAAAGTTAACACCTTGTCTTAATCCCTCTTCTACAAACCATAATGTTTCTTTTGAATCAAAGAACTGAACTTCGTCAATGAATACAGTATGAAAATTGTATGGCTTAATTGTGTAGTTGTCTTTAACTAATTCTAAATCAATTACTGCTACTGCATCATGCCTTAATTGATTGTGTGTTACTATACTGTTTGCATCATATCGGTCGTCCACTATTGGTTTAAGTACCAATGCTTTACTTCCTCCATGTTCTAAAAAAAGCAGTCGCTTTAATAGCTCACTGCTTTTTCCTGCAAACATTGGGCCAGCAATGACCTCAAGTTTACCTCTTGTGTACATTAATTAAAATCTCCATTTTAAGTTAACACCAGCCGTTGTAACTGTGTTGTCTGTTCCTGCATAGTTAAGACGTGCTTCTACGTGTGTCTTAACTGTTACGTTCTCTGCAATGCTAAAGTTACGAAACAATCCAATGTCAACTTCACGCTTTGTAGCTGATAAGCTACTATCACTGCTCATGTATTCTACATCGCCTGTTGCACTAACTGTGCTAGGTGTAGTAAACGTTGCGTTTCCGTTTGTAATAGCTACTGGAACACTTGCGACAAATCCATAGTCTCCGTTTTCTGCTTGTTGTTTAATACCCAATGTTGCACTGTTGCTAATTAGGTTACTAGCTGACTCCATTAAACTGTTGCCTACATTTAACTTAGTGATACCCATTGTTGCATTTCCAAACAGTTGTGTATTTTTACCTAAGTCGTAATTAACATTGTATCCGGCATACACAGTTGTAGCGCCAGTAACATCCATTAATGGATTACTTGCAACATTGCCCAGGAATGATCCATCTTCTGCTACCATTCCAAACATGAAGTTATCCACTGTTGTTGCAAGGCTAATGCTAGCATCGTCAACGTTAACTGCAACTGCTTCTGTATTTATAATGTGTCCGCCGCCTAGTCCAAAGTAATAGTCTGGAGCAAAGCCTGCAACTGCTGCTTGTGTTGGATCTGCTGTACGTGTGTCTGCTGTTGTTAGCATACTATTCCCATCCATAAAGAAGTTACGATCATAATCATCAACTACCATCAAGCTTGAGATGCTTGCAATATGGGCTCCTCCGCTCATAGCAAACGCGCCACTTCCTACATTACTACGAGCTCCTTCAATGCGTCCGCTAGTTGGAATACCAATAGCGCCTTGTGGAGTGGTTGCATTGTCTAAGTCGAGCAATCCCTGTCCGTGTACATTCACATCATAGTTTGTAAGATTCTTGTCTGCTGTGTTCAATAGCAATTTAACAATGTTCTCACCTTTCATGTATGGCCACATCTGATGAATAATACCAACTGCGCCAGTGACTGCTGGCGCTGCCATTGATGTGCCGCTGTTTGTGCGGTACTCGCCATTTTTATCTGTGCTAGCAACATACTGACCTGGTGCCATAATGTACCAATCACTAATACGTCGATTGCTGTTACATGCGCCTGCTTCATTGAATGAGAAGCACATAGTACCTGCTTTGTTACTAGCTGTAGCAATTGCGTCTAATCGTGTATCCCAACTTCCTACTACAATTACCTTACCGCCAAGCAACAACTCGCCCGCTTCGTTTTCAGCAATTGCATAGTGTGCTGGAAACGTTGGAGTTGCTAATCGTTGATTGCCTGCAGCCATAACTACTACTGCTTCGTTGCCGCTCATTGAGTTAACAATAGACGGAAGCATATAGCTTGTATCAGTCATTAAGTTTGAGTAGCCTTGTGTAGCATACTGACTACGTGTATCTGTGCTACGAAACACACCTGCTTCGTTTGTTGACACGATGCTCTTCTTGTATGTACGATCTACGTTATAGTTACCACTGACGTTAATTGCATCAGCTCCGTTGTTTACTGCCCATTCAATTCCTTTGCCCAGTACGCTCATGTCGTAATAGCCGCTGTTGGTTGCAACCTTACCAATTAATAAGTTTGCATCATACGCGACACCTGTTGTGCCGACTCCGTCAAGTGCTGCAGCTGCAATGCCTGCTACGTGTGTTCCGTGTGAATACTTATTCTCATCTTGTATAGTTTCCTGCCAAGCTTCGCCGTCGTATTCAGCGTTACATGCTCTCAAGAAACACTTTGATGCTAATATGCGGCCTTCAAACTCTGCATGGTCAATATCAATGCCTGTGTCAAGAATAGCTAGCGTACTACCTTTGCCTGTCCATCCGCGGGCCCATGCTGTGGGCGCATTAATAGCAGATAAGTTATTAGCACTAAGGCTTAATGATCTATTGATGTAGTCTTGGTTAATTCGACTGTTCATGTTGTGGACAGCATCACTGTATGCTTGTGTGCCAGCATAGTTAACATCGTCACGTGCTAAGTATTCGTCTACTGTTAGCACATTAGCTGTTTTAATTCCCATTCCGTCTAGTTGAGTCTCTACTACTACTTCTTCAACTACTATAACAGGACGCTCTAATTCATACGTGCGTACAAATTCACGTTCTTCTACTTTACGTGTTGTATTTTCTGTGCGAGTAGCTTGTAATTCTGTGCTTACAGATGTTACTGTGCTGTCATCACTAAAGTGTGTCGTAGTAAAGATTCCCTTTTGGTCTTTGTACGTAACAACAGATGTGTAAACAATTGTTACATCAAGGTATACATTTACAGTGTAATCAATTGTTTCTTCTACTACAGTTTCTGTACGTTGCGCTGTTTCTGGTGCAGCTTTTTGTTGAGTAAAGTAATTATATGTGTAAGATTTGTGTGTCTCAACTGGCTTAACAGTATCTGCGGTGATACCTGCTAATAATTGGAAACGTGCTACTTCTGCTTTGTACCACTCAAATTGTTTAACAATAGCTTTTGCCCATGGGTAATGCCCATACTTCTCAACAAGAGGAGCAAAGTTTTTTACTGCACGTTCGTAGTTATGAACCATGCTCTTAGCAAAACTTACTTGGCTGCTGCCAGTGAGGCCTTGTGCATATGAATAGTATGAGTAATTAGCAACAGCTGGTGTTGCTGTGCCTAGTACAACAGCTAGTGCAAACACGCGAGCTACAGTTGTAAGTAGTGATTTCTTCATAATATGTACCTTCTTCGTTTATTAACAATATACATATATTATAGCAATAAATTGTGATGTTGTCAACCGAAATGTCTTGGTTATTTTGAATTATCGTGGAAAGAAAATGTCTGGCGTGTTATGCCAACATCTGTGTATTCGCTTTTTAATGTTTTCATTTCATATTCAACACGAACTAGTAATAGGTCCTCGTTGTCAATGTTTACAAATGGTAGTTGTAGTTTATTAATGTCAAACTTATCAGCGTCTACATAACATGTAAAGAATGTGCCTTTTTGTTCCCGCATACCTTTTACATAGTATCCCAGTGGCAAATCTTTAATATGCATTGCAAATCTAGGTTCGTCTGGAACTGTGCTACTTGCATAAACAGTGTTGTCGTTTTCATCAAATACATGCACATGTATGTGACACGGCCGAGGACCATTTGCATTTAGCAGTTGGCCTCTTTTTGATTTTATCATTCCTAAGAACAACGGATCATCATCATCATTTGCTGGATTCTTTCCATCATCTGCATATGCATTTTCAAACAAATGATCTCTTACAACTTCTCTGTCCTCGAATGTACTCCAGAAGTTATACTGTGGTTCGTTGATACGTCTAATCCAGCAATTAGCACCGTATCCATTTATAATAATTTTGTAGCGCATAATTGTATTTATTCACTATTAAATGTGTGGTGATGGGTCTTCTGATAGTTTGTCTAGGAACTTCTGTTGCTCAACTCGTTTGTTTACATCTATGCCTAATTCTTCCAGTGCAGTTGCAAATACAGTTTTATACAATTCTAGCTCGTCAATCATTGCTCCAACTTTTATACTTTTACCTTTTATTGTAATTGTTAAGTCGGTTTCGTCAAGGCCATCTTGTAGACTACTTGATGTTAATTGACCAATTGAAACATTACTAGCGGTATTTACGTTGCTGTTGCCACTAGTTATAGTAGAGGTTGCCCACGTAGCCGAAGGCGTGCCAAGGCTAACATTACTTGTCATGTTAGCACCGTTGCGTTTTTTTGATGCATCAAGATCTATTTCGTAATCACTTACGTCTGGTTTGCTGGCTGTAGTGATGCCGTCAGTTGGTGATGCCCAAGGCCAGGTGTCATCCATTAGAAGTTACCGTAGTCGCGTTCACATTCCCATGGAAACACAATCCATGCATCGCGTTCTGATTTATCAATATCCATTGCAGTGTAATCAACTTCACCAAAATTGCTACTTGTATTATCAAGTAATGTAGCAAATCTAACATTATTGCCCCATACTGTATCCCAATTAGAATCATTAGGAAGGCATGTACTTTGCCAATCATCTTTGATCCATTGCATTGTTTTACCGCTGTCGTTGATGTCATCAAGGATAAGAATATTTTTACGAGCGTCGATGTCTGACCGAGTAGCATCTGGATCAAATCCATCAGTGTCTTTGTCTACATAGCCAAACGCTTCCTCTGACATCCAGCAATTACTTTCTGGGCCTTCTTCTCTTGAGATGTCTCTAAAGCGAACATCTAGTGTATGCATCGGAATGCCTGTCATGTTTGACATAATCACTGATGGAACAAGTCCGCCACGTGTAATGCCTACAATGTAATCAGGGCGCCAGTTGTCAGCGTACATTAGATTGTTTAACGTTACAATCATATGTTCCACATCTTTCCAATTATAGTGTACTTTGTTGATCATTGTGTATTCTCCAAGGGTTGTGTGTATGTTACGTTCTGTGAAATTGTGCGTACTTCTAGTTGCTTTACAGTAGCTAAGTACAGATTTGTAAAACTCATATCAATATGCACTTCGTTTTCTTGTAGTAGTTTATACGTGTTGTTAAGTGCTTGCACCTGAGTGTACAAGTTGTCTACTAATTCTTCTACAATAGGATCTATCATCGAGGTGCAAACTCCTGTTGTAATTTAATGTTGTTAAAGAATTCAGTCTTGGTGCCTGAGTCATCTTTAAATGCACCTTTAAGTACTGTTGTCTGTGTTAAGCTACTGTGTGCCATAATGCCGCGGTTCTCACAACACCCATGTGTTGCTTGAATGTACACACCTAAGTGTTCAGCGCCTGTGGCATTGCCTATTTCACGTGCAATATCATTTGCAAGTTCTTCTTGTAGCGTTCCACGCCTAGCGCACCATTGTGCAATACGTGTATACTTGGACAATCCAATAAGTTTGTCTGATGCAATAATACCAATGTATGCTATGCCGCTTACTGGCTGGTGGTGATGTGAACACATACTTTTAAGTTCGCTACGTACTACTAACATGCCATCGTATCGATCTTCGCTGTCATTTGGAAATGCAGTTGCAGTGGGCATAACGTCATAGCGTCCTGCCATTATCTCATTAAAATACATTTTAGCTAAACGCTTTGCTGTACCTTTTGAGTTGGGATCATTTTCACGATCAATCAGTAGTGCATCTAATACGCCCTCAAACGCAACAGTTGCGTCAAGTATGAGGTGTTCTTTGTCACCTGGTTCTAGTACTGCTGAAATGTTATCGCCGGCCCAGTAACGAATATTTTCTTTCTGAAGTAGGGCCTTAATATGTTCTGCTTTGCTCAATTTAATTCTCCGAGTTTAAGACGTGGATGTCTTAGTTGTTTTGCTATAATAATTATACGCTGATTTTATAATTTCGTCAAGTCCAAATTTAGGTGTCCAGTGTAACTTCTCTGTGGAAGTTACATCAGCAACTAATTTAGCAGGATCGCCTTCTCTGCGTTCTGCGTATATTGCTTGTGGCTTCAATGGAGTGTGTTCTGTTATTGCGTTAAACACCTCTTGATTACTGTAACCAGATCCGCTTCCTAGATTAAATATCTTAGCGACTGGCATTTTATACTTCTGTAAGTATGCAAACGCACAACTGATGCCATGCGCGATATCTTTAACATGTACATAATCTCTAATACATGTTCCATCTGGTGTATTGTAATCGTTGCCGTAAAATGTAAACGGCTTGTCTTTCATTGCTGATTCCATAATACGTGCAATAATATGTGTGGCTTGTTTTTCTTGTCCTAGATTTAAATCGGCATCAGCGCCTGCAACATTAAAGAAACGAAGACTAACACTGCTTATATCATGTGCTCTCGCATAATCAGTAAGCATTATTTCAGTCATTCGCTTGCTCCACCCATATGGATTTAGAGGAGTAGAACCATCTTCAATGCGACAGACGCCGCTGTCAACTTCACCGTAACAGGCTGCTGAACTTGCAAACACAAACTGGTTAACGTTTGCTTCCTTACACGCGTCCAGCAATGCTAGAGTACCTTGTACGTTGTTTTTATAATATGTACTTGGGTCTAACATGCTTGGGCCAACTAGACTAGTTGCTGCGATATGAGCAACTCCATCAACACCTTGAAGAAGATCTTGAATGTCACTGAAGTCACGACCACTATGGAATTCATCAAAGAATGTGTGCCGTACTTCGTTTCGGTCAATGCCAATCACATAATGTCCTCTTTCCTTGAGATAATTACATGTCTGGCTACCAATGTAGCCTGCTGCTCCTGTTACTAGTATTCTCATGTATACTTTGCCTCCGAAACATGATCTCTGTAGCGGTTGCCACTTCGCAACCATTGTTTGCCATTTCCTTGCATAATATCAATCATACGATCAATTGTGCCATTGTTCCAATCACTTATTTTACCCATGTTCTCGCTTGGTTTGTCTAGTCCTGCAAGGATTTTCTCCACTGCATGTTCTTTACTCCAAGGTGAATATAGGCGTGTGTGATCGTTAGCAAAGGTTTCAGGAAAACTACGATATGCAGGATAAACTACATTGCAACCTAGTGCATCTGCTTCACTGACGGTATTGGATACCCAGTCTTGCAATGCGCAATTGAACATAACTTTCGAATCATTAACGATTTGATAGTATTGGTCCTTTTGTAGGTTTTCGTAAATTTTCAGCTTACCTTGTTTTTGCATACTTCTAGCACGGTCAAGATACTTCTGGTTATTGCTACGTAGCGGTCCGCCGCTTAGTACTGAGAACTCAACGTCTGGGCGTTCAGCTAGTACCATTTCGATAACATCCATATAAAAATCTGGTTGCTTCTCTTGATCAAATCGAGCTGCAAAAGTTACACGATTACTTCTTTGATCAAATGGCTTAACGTTATTAACTCCACCAATTCTGTTTAGTACCTCATCCTTGCCGAAGCTAAGACCTGAGATATTATACAGTGGTGCAGTCCAATTTGCAATACGCATGTTAGCAACCATCTCTTCATTTGTTGCTAGCACTGTTGCAAATTCACCTACCATTTGCTCATACAAGCTCATCCATTTGCTCATACCCCATACGTGTACAAAGTCATCTGGATCTATTGCTTGTGCTAAACACCTTACATAAACTGTAGGGCGCTGGTCTTCTGGAATTTGATTCATAATGTATGGCAAGCTTTCAATGCCAGGTTGGAACATGTCTTCAAAGAAAACAACATCTTCACCTGAGCATTGTCCATTGCGCATCATCTGAACTAAGTTCATCAGTTGACTCATTCCAAAGTAACTACGTCCGTGAGCATCAAGTACTTGCCCTACACTAATACTCTTAGTGTCGTCTATAGTTTCTCCTGGAACAACTACATAGTCTAACCCTCGCTTACGAAACACTGCTTCGGCCCAGTCTTGCAACTGGAGAGTATAACGGCCTTCGTATGGCTCAAGTCCCATGTAGAATAGTTTACGAAACATCTTCTGTTCCGTTGGATTTGTAAGCTAATTTCCCAACGTGGATTTTTAGCTTCTTTGATGAACGTTCGCGTTGCATCTGCACCTGAATATCAAATGTAAATGCGTTTTGCTTCTCAGTTGAAGCAACATCAAATCCAAATACTTTGTATGATCCGCGTAGATCATTTAAGTAAGCGATAAACAACGATCGAATTGCCGACACATCCTTGTGGTTAAACATGTATCCATCAAATGGTTGAATGATTTTTAGTAGGTCGTACTTCACGTCATTAATGTTGTAATGACCGGAGATACGGTACTTGTCTGTACTCGCTGCCCGTTTGGGTGCTGTACTTTGCCTAGTTGGTGTAGTGCTTGACATTTCATATATTCCTTCGTCAATTATTATTAAATAGGTTCAAAAGTTAGTGTTGCGCCGTTTTCATTATCTTCTGCTACTGTAATAGTAATAGAACGGCCTTTGTATTTGTTGTGAATTTCCTCTGCTAGCTCTTCTGCAATCATCTCACAACTTCTATGATTAAGCTTTAATACTGAGGTAGAACTATCTACTTCTGCATACAGCGATTCCAGCCAACGTTTGAATTGAATAAATTCAATATCTCTGTCGTCATGGAATACTTCAATTGCTACTTTAAAGTGAAAGATGTGCCTATGTGCCACTCCTAAAAATGAAACATCATCCCATCCACCTGTGGCAAGTAATGGATCATCTTTCGCAGCAGGATACAAGTGTACTCCTTCTCGTTGAAATGTAACCCATACTTGTCGTGTTGCAATAGCTAATGCCATGTTACTTCCTTGCTTCTTCGTCTTGCTTACGGAATAGCTTTAGCATTTCCCATAACTTCCAATCAATTGCTTCAAGGTATTTCATTAGTGCATCAGCATCAATGTTAGATGACTGTGCAGTTTCTGTAGTTTCTGTAGTTTCTGTTTCTTCTTCGTTAAGAAGTCTTACTTTTTTAACCATGGTGATCTCCTTTATTTGATTATATGGTCTGACGTGTATTGATCCCAGTTTGTAAATACACTGCGATCCATTAAAGTGCGTAGGCTATGAACCCATACACCATCGTTAGTAGAATCAAAATCAACATCGTCGATCTTAATGCTAGCGTTGTACCCCATCTGATCTACATACGGAATTCGTACACTTATCATTGGAATAAATCTGCGATGCTCAGTGAGCCCTTCTTCAAGAACCCATTCAGCTTGCGCAGGTTGAAAGTCTAAAGTAACCCAAAAATCAGCATCGAGCAATGCACGAATTAGTGTTGCCCAATGCTGATGTATATCTGCGTCTACTTCTGCAATAGATGTGTACTCTGAAACATCGAAGCTCATGTTTGCGCCCGTGTAAATGTGATTACATCCGTGTGCGTTTGCTTCGTCAATAATATCATCAACTGTATGGTCATTGCCTACAACAAATAGTGTAGTCATTCCATGTGCTGGTGTGCGTTCTATTTCGCTGCCAACAAACATAGTGACGCCAGTTTTATTATTTTCAGTTTCGTAATTACGTTTCATTTATCTACCTTGCAATTCAATTTCTAATTTACGTAGTTTTTCTTTTAAGGATAACTTCAGCTTTTTCATTTCTGTTAACACTTCATCCTTTATATGTTTATTGTACGCTTCTTTTATGCTGCTGTCAAGCTCTTTGTGCTTTTCTTTCAGACTTTTCTTGTAACGCATTAAACTATTTTTAGTACCTGTACCCATGTTAGTCTCCTTTAATATTGTTATTATAGACGCTGTAGGAACTCTTCTGCTCTCGCAGCATCTTCATCAGTAAAGTCGCTATGTAGTGTGTCGCCCCAACTTGCATCAAACAAGTTATCAAATGCAGATGATGATGTTGCAATGCTTCGTTGACCACTGAAGTCTGCTAACATTGGACGTGCATCTTCTAACATCTGCATTGGCGTTTCGCTTTTAAACAATTCATCAATGAAGTTAACAACATAAATTACATTACGTGGTACCCATGTATCAAACTCATCAATCTTCTTACCAGGCTTGACTTTCTGCCAGTGCCTGTAACTTGGCTTAAAGCGTTGTGTAGCGACATCAGCTAATTGGTTAGCACGTTGTACACTATCAATATGTGTGTAAACATTGTGTGCCATCATTAGGAAGTAGCTAAAGCTATCCCAACTTGTCTTGCCTTCTTTACCTATTTTATTAAGCATGCCTGGTTTGTACCAACAAATATCACCCATGTTAAGACGTTCAGCAATTGGACCTGCAAACGGGAATGGTGTTTCACTTCCTGCAAACATCTTGTCATCAATTGCTCCTTCCATTACATAACCAAACTTGTCATTGCGCAAGTTGTTTTGCGTATACATCTGGCCTTTAGCTGTAGTAATGAATGGACTTGCTGCATCATATGTAACCATCATGTTTTCATTTACAGTTTCGCGTAGATTACGCTGAATTGCTGTAAACACACAACCCCAGTCAAGTTTTGCTGTACCGAGATAGTGAACTAAGTCACGTCCAGGGTCTAGCATATGCTCATCTCGCATAACAATAAGTCTGCGTAGCATTAGATGCAACTGCTTCATGTTATAACCAGCCATTGCCCAACCCTCAAACGGGTAGTGCTTAACAGCATCGTACCAGATGTCAGCAGTGTGTTCATCGTTGCCTTGCAAGACGTTCATGAACTTTGTTTTACCTTGCCTGTTACGTACAAAGTAATCATTGTTAAACTTAGTATAGTCTAAACAATCACCAAAGCTTTTTAGTCCTGTCTTTTCATTAAGTGGTGGTAACGCTGCCAGTGTAGGAATATCCAACACCATGCTATAATCACTAGTATGTTCCAACCAGTTAAGGATACCTGACCGTAGTTTGTCGTCTGTTTTAAAGTTAGCCCAGTCGCATTTAATAACACCCTTTGCAATCTGGAATCCACCAGAGTCACCTAAGATGAAACTTTTACTACGGTCACGCTTTTGGATCATGCACTCTTGTTCGTCACTTTTATCTGTGTCCAAGAGTGCATGTCCTGCACTATAAAGACCCCACTTATAATTGTAGTATGTGTCTGCTTCTTTTAAGAAGTCGCATCCATCAATGCCAAACTCAAACCCATTAGGCATGCGTTCGTCACTTAGATACCCAGGCTTGCGCCGTTGGTTACTAATCATTTTAGAATAAAAGCTACTGATACTAGGCAGAAATACTGCATAGTCCTTGTTAGACTCTGTGAGGTTTCGTTGTGCTACCATTGTATTATACCGTTAATGCTGGCAAGATATAGTCGTACTTGCCAATTCCACTATCCACACTAATTTGTAGTGCGCCGCGTTTTGAGATTTGCATTACACATGCACCGCTCATTCCTAATTTTAAGATTGCAAGCACTTGTGCAAGTGGCCATGCATAACCTTCATTGAGCTCTCCGTTTACATTCTTAGCAAATGTACGCTTGCCTGTAAACGATCCGTCTGGCGCTCCAACTGTAATAATCAAATCACTGCCTTCAGTTTTAACTGTAAAGTTAGGCTCAATGCCTCCATAAATGCCTGCAATTGCTTGTAGCTCACTTACCTTAGCTTTAGTTGGTTCAAATGTAACGTCCCAATCAGCACCTTTAAACTTAACAGTTTGCAGTGTTTGTTCGATAATCTCTTTAGACATAAATCGATATTGGTCTGTGTTGCCATCAACATCTTTGAACAACAAATGATCTGGTGTTTGTACACCATTGCGTTCGCGCGATACAACTTCTAATGTTGCGTCTTCTGTTTGATAGTTAGACAAAGATGATACGCCTGCTAGGAAACCTAAGTTACCTAAGCCAAACTCGCCTTTGAATTCTGGTGTTACATCATGTAACTCTGCATGCAAAATTACTGTACGGTCTGCATCCATTGCATCAAGCTCTGTTGATTCATCTGTGCCAGTTACCTTTACATTGGTAATAAAGCCTAACCCTGCGGTGTGCTTTACGATATCCTGTACTACGTCACGTGTACTCATTTATTGCTCCTATGGTTTTATGTATGTACTAATTATATACTGGTATTTAGGTTTTGTCAAGCAAAACTTTGATATACGAGTTAAAAACTTTGATTTTATATATCATTGCTCTGTTACTAACTTATTATAAGTATTTTCAATTTCCCATCGTATCCATCCTAGAACAGTATCAGTGTCAATATTCTCATTAATCCATTCGTACTTGCCAATGCCTGTACTAAATAAATGATCTCTGAATTCTTTCTTGATATTATCTTCTAAGTCTTCAATGTGGTTTGAAGGGCCTTGGAATACATTTGTAAACTTTATTTCAATTCCGCAATGCCCTTCATATTTACGTTTGCGATTCTCTATGTTGCTAGTAATGCCAAAGCATGTCTTGCCTGTAGCATTACTCCATATGTATAAGTAGCGCATACTTAAATTCCGTTGTACTTATTAATATGCTTATCATTTAATGGTGGATAGTTTTCATCATTTTCATCACACCAGTTGTAGAAGTCAAGTATTAAGATGCTCAGTAAACAGTTCTCACTCCAGCCGCCTGGGAGATTATGTTGGCGGTTAAACGCTTCTAGGCGTGTCTTACATGTTTTATGAAACTTACTTGGACTTGCATATGTTTCTTTAAAGAACGACATTAATGCATCTTGCCATTCGCGTGTGATTGTAACTTTGCTCTTACGTGCTAATTTAGCGTAACGACCTAGGGCAAGTATAAAACCGCCATCAACACCTTTTTCATTTGCAAAATAACGATCATGTAATGTTAATGCAAACTCTAGATCAGTCTTAGCACTATCAAAGTCTTCTGTTTCAGTTTCAGCAATCTTATTAAGTCCTGTAATGTAAGTAACCATTCCTGGCTTTGCGCCTTGTCCACGTGCTTCCACTGCTGGGCGCGTGTACATGTTATTGTTCTCAACAATTGATTGTACTACTTCTGCGTGTACATCTTCATCTAGTGTGCTTCCATAGTTACGTACACCACTTACACGTGATTTGTGCATAAAGTAAGGCTCAACTGCTTTGCGGCCTTTGTAATTGATTAACCGGAATAGGAAGTTACCAAACGCTTCGCCTTTAATATCACTGCCTGGAACTGTTGCTAGCTCATCTATTACTTTGCATGGGACAACGAAGTCTTTCTCAATTACACCTGCTTCGTGTAAGATATACAATGCTATGCTTGTGTGTTGACCTTCTGGAATGCTGTAGCGGCCATTCTTTAGTTTAATTGTGTTTACTACTTGTACTGCACGTGGGTCAAATGTGCGGATAATGTGTGCAATATGGTCCCAGTCTGGATCACGTTGGTTGTCGATGTTGACGTCCAGCTTATCAAATTCTACTAGTTCAATACGACCAAAATGTTCTGTTGTATAACTTTTGCCATTAGTGCGATTTCGCAAGTCATTGATTGCGTCTTTGATTGTTTGTCGATGTGAGGATGTTTTTGTTGGAGCTGTGCGCACTTCTAGGTCTTCGTATAGATCGTTACCGCGTTGTGCTTCTAATGCGTTCTCGATTTTGCTTAATGAGAATGGATTCTGTGCTCGTTTGATTGGAGTACGTTCTTTGAATAATGCAGACTGTGTTGTTTCAGTTGTCATTTGACTTGCCTCTGTTTGTGCTATCAGTTAAGATTGAGTAGTACAGTTAATTTATACTACAATTACTAATATAACATTGGTTCATGTTTCTGTCAACCTATAAGTATTTTATTACTTCTTAAATCTTGGTAAAATACATTCGTCTGCAAACTTATAATGCGAATCAGCTGATGGGTGCCAGTCATCCACAAACGTTAGATTATTTTTCATACACCAGTCCACTAGGCATTCGTTTATGTATTCAACTCCTGTTCGATCAAACACCTGTTTACATTTTTCCCAGCGGTCTTCTGATTTGTTATCTGTAGCGTCGTTCCATGTTTGTCCTGCTAATGCACCAGACCATCCTCTAAACGCAAACACAGTGGCGCCAGCTAACGAAAGTAAAGAAAGTGTACTAACTAATCTAGTCAATTTTATTTCAGGATTATCAAATTTACGGTGATCTTCGACTATGTCATATTGCGGACCAGCCCAAATTGTATATTGCTCGTCTCCAAAATAGCTATCAAACGTATCCCAATTGCCCATCTCGCAATGTGTTGGTCTCTTGTGAGCGGGGTCTAACGTTATATTATTACTTTCTAATAATTCTTTATTATAAATGTTGCCGCCTCTATTTATTCCTGTGATCTGATATACTATTATGTGATCTTTTAAACTATGAGTTAAAACATAATTACTAAGATAATCAATTAACTGCTGATTGCCTCCGCCGCCAAATGCATTATGTATGTGATGAACAGGTTGTAAATGGTCTGCTAATGTGCCAGCCCAGGAACAAACACGGATTGTATTACTTGGAGAGAGACTACATCCCAACGTAATTAATGTTTTCATGCAAATTTCCTATGTGCGCTATTTGGTTTTGTCGAATTCTTCTAGTTGTTTTATACGTTCTTCTAACTGATCAATCTTTGCAGAAAGGTTAGGGTTTATTTTGCGCCACGCATCAGCATCTTGATTTAACCATGTTAAATTAAACTTGTCTCTGATGTAATCGACTGCCTTGTCAAAAAGCCCATAACTCCACAGGCCTATTCGTGTATCGTGTATGTAAAATACAAACGCTGTTCCAAAAATACTACCCGCTAATGCTGTCCAAATCCAAAGACGGTCATTGGCCATATCTGTTATCAATTCCCACATTATACTTTCCTATGTAAATTGCTCTGCGTATGGGTCAAACTCTGTGCCGCATTTCTGTGCGCAGACGCCTAGTTTACCTTCTTTGATACTAGCTAACTTCCAACTGTCTTGTATGTTCTGCATAATACCATTTGCAAACACACCTTTAATTCCATGCACTTTAGCACTAATGCCATCTTTGCCTCCAGCTGCATCAATGAAGTCCCAGATTTGCTCAACTTTAGGATCAGCTTGCCACCACTTGTACATACGTCCTGCTGTCCAGCAACACGGCATAATAAGTCCTTCAGCAGTTACAAATATGCTCTTAACATTTGGCTTAGATACTTTACAACTCACAGTTGCTTGGTTGTAATAGTCAAGCATTGTGCCGTAAGTCTTCTCGATCTCTTTTAGCTTTAGCACTGCTAGGTTTTGGTGCTCTGCCTTTTTAGGTTTAGCAAGAGTAGTTGTTTCTGCACCTTTGTGATTCTTAGCCTGATGTGATTCTTTCTTCTTACTGTCTTGTGTAATGAAGCGCCCAGTTTTCTTCTTCATGAACTTCTCAACACCCCACTCTTTAGCAAGTTGTTCAGCACGTTCCACATCGCATTCACTGTGTTCAAATATTAAATAGTCCCAACGAGCTCTACCGCCTGCTGCAATAAATGCTTTCATGTTACGCTCTACTAGTTTCCACTTTACATTTTGTCTATACAAATGATTTGTTTCTTCCAGTCCGTCTACACTAAAGATAACACACCCATTGCGACCAATGATTCTAGCAAGTGATTCCCACCAACTAGCACTTTGCATGCCTGCGTTAGTGTTCATGCTTAACCACATGTCTTCGTTGCAGTCGCGGAACCATTGCATAATCTCTAGTGTATCACGTGCAGCAATTGGATCGCCTAGGTTGCCGCACATATACATTACCTTGAGTTGACTAATAAAGTCTGCTGGAAATATATCTATGCAATCATCTAGTGTTAATTCTTTTTCGTCATTGCGTATGTGTTGGTTAACTGCTCCACCATTTTCATTTCTGTCACACATTGGACACGCAGCGTTGCAGCTTTGTGTTACTTCTAAGTGAACTTCGTTAATCTGTTCGTAGTTGTACATTAATAAATCCCGTCAAATATAAAGCAATCAACTGCAAAGGTTAGCTGTGCTCCAATGAACACTGCTAGCAGCCAACTGTCTAGCCAGTCCCATAGCTTTTTAATAATAAACCAGGCAGCTATTACCCGTAACGTGTATGTTATGTCTGTTAATAGCAAGTCCACAAACTCTGGCATCTGTGTTGCACCATAATAATAATAAAATATGATGTTGTCATATGCAAAACTTATTTGGGCCATCACAAGTACAGCCAAGTAGTAACTCATTCGTAAAGTTAACAACCTAACAATAGTAGCTGATACAAACAATCTATACGCTACATATGTTACGTTAGCTATTAATAATTCTAACATGGCGTTTGTTCCTTTGTCCAAAACACATGCACTTGCTTGTTCTTCTTTTTAGCATAATCATGTGTGTACCATGTGCCTCCTTTATGCTGGCGTGTTAGCGCAATGGGTGCTACTATCAAACAATCAGTTGCGTTCACAATAGCCCTATTGCGTTCTAAGTAAGGAGCTGGCTCTCTTACTTCATTACCGCCAAATTTAGCATATAATTTAGTGTCAGTTGGTGGATAGGAAATAACATGCCAACTTAACGCCATTGCAACAGCAGCAACTTCAATATCTGCACCTACACAATCACCATGATGTAATTCAGCAGGCAATGGAATAGATTGCATGAATTCAATTATTGCTTTAAGCTGATAGTCGTTAGTGCCGTGTCTAGATCCAGTTATTCCTACTTTCATTTAATGATTTCGCCTTCCATCAAACACACAAACAAAATACAATATGCTGTCTGTGTTGTTTACGACTTGATGATGAACTCCATCTTCGATTAATACAACATCACCTGGTTCTACGTTACGTGGAACATTATTCAAACACATTACACCTGTGCCTGAGATAAAGTGATACACTTCTTCTTGTCCGGGATGTGAATGTCCATTTGTACGCATAAATGGTTTAAGCGTAGTTGAACTAACAACTAAATTATTCAGTGTTGTATTGTCTTGTAATGTGTATGTGTCGTTGTCTTTAACAACTGTGCCACCAACATCCATTATATTAACTTTCATTTGTATCTCCTAACGATTCAAATCCCCATTTGCGCTCTAAACAAAACCAGCATGTTCCGCAATGATATGTGAAGTTAGTAGTTGGATCTTCGCAACTTCGAGTAAGTGAAAATAAGGATTCCATTACACCTAAATTGGTATAAAATTCTGCCGTTGCTTTTTTATGATGATTAGCAAATGGCCTGTTGCTTTTGTAGTATCCCATATATCCTGGTTTTGCCAACGGCCACTCATAAATGGAATATTTATCTGGGGCGTCGTGGTCACGTATTGCAACACGCTCATCTGTTAACATTCCGTGCTCTGCCATTGCAGATGTTGGTGGATTTGATGTTATGCCGCTGTACATCATTGTATATTTGTCTTGTACAGAGTCAATGAGTGCCTCTTGCTTAGGTGTGTAATCCTGTTCGTTGTTTGCTGTATTTGTTACGTGTAAATAGTCTCCCATTGGATAAACACTGTTAACATAATTTATTACTTGTTCAGCAAATATTAATTGAAATGGTTTTGGCTGTGCAACTGTAGTCGCTATAACAAATCTCATTGTAGGATTTAATTCATGCCTGTACTTAGCTAACATGTACAATAGTATAGCACTGTCAGCGCCGCCCGACAGCTTCACAAGTACATTAGTTCCTTGTGGTATATCAATTGTAACGTCACCGAAGCTATTAGTGAATGTCATATTATTTGTCATTTAGTTATCCATTATAAGTTTAATATCAACACCTGGTCCAACTTCACTTGGGAAGTCGCCGTGTTCTTCAATGTAGTGTCGTATTACTGCCTTGTACCACAATCGGCTATCGTGTCTGGCAACAGCATTAAATTTGTGTATACTGTTATTGTCAGCTGGCATTGTGTTTATAGCACGTGCAGCTTCTTTTTGCAACTGCCGTGGCGTAAAGCCATCCATGATTGCATCCCATAGTTCATCATCCATTCGCCTTTACAACTCCTCTTAGTTTTACTAACATTGCTGTTTCTTCAGACATAAAATTTAATACAATAACCTGGCGTCCATCTGGTTGAATATAAACATTGCTAATTTCATAATCATGTCTATATGTTAAGTCTAGCTTTGTTAACTGTGTAACAATGTTAGCCAATGCATCCCATGCTGAATTTACTTTAAAATCAGTGTAGTCTGCTACTAAATATTTAATCTGTGTGTTCATTTACTTAATACCAATTAACATGAATCTGTTATACAGTTGCGTGTCTAGTTCTCCGCTGTAATACGTATCGCTCATAGGGTATTTAGCAACTGCGTCTGCTAGGTCTTTGCAACAATTACTGTGTTGTTCGTTGTCAAAGTAATCGTTTGTTTGTAATACAACAAACGTACCTTTTGGTAAATCGTCATACCATGTGTTGTCCATATGTTCACAACTTGTATTTACTACAACATTAATTGCGCGGTCATGTAATGCTTTTATTTCTTTTTCTTTAACTGGATCTTCTATGTCTTTCCTATTGATCCAAGAAATCTGTTGCGAATCTGCAGCAATGTTTTGATAACCAAATTGTTCAAACACTTCTTGCTTTGCTTGGCTACCTTCTGTTAATCCAAACTCTTCTTTAATTCGCGTTACATCTGCTGCCACGTTACGGTTTTTGTTTAGCCAGTCTTGGTAATGTTCTGTTTGCTTTGCAACCCATTCATCTATTTGTTCTTGTCTACGATCTGGGTAAACCATATTAAGTGTTCGTCCATCCCATTTCATTTTATTAGCGTCTGCTGTAATGCAATGAAACCGCCTATTCGCAACTTCATCTACGTATAGTCGTTCACTTGGTCCAACTAGATCAGCATCAATGTCTATACTGTATATATTGCTTACTTGGAATTGTTCAAACATAAAGTGCGCAAGGAAGTTGTACCATCCACCATAAAACACTACGTTGCCTAGTGGGCCGTCCACGATGTTGGATAGTTCTTCCACTAACCATAACTTACTCTTAACCTGACCTCTGCTAAAGAAGTCAAGCATGTTAGGAATTTCACGTTCGTTGTTTGCAAAGTATGTTAAGAATTTATATATACGTGCTGTTAGTTCATCTTCAACAAACCAATCAACAAGTCCAATTAATGTTCTTGGATTAACATCGTAGTCCGGTAACTCGCTGTACATCGCTGTGTTGTAGTAACTCTTTAATGCAACATCACCACCAGACAACTGCTTACTATCAATGCGCTTATGCATATCAAATATTAAGTCTCGTTTACGATACTTGTTGTCGTGATACAACGCTTTAAACACAACATCAAACTTATCATTCTGCTTGTGTTTAAAGTATTCATCTAGTCCGCAGAGCCATGCGTGTTTTTCTGCAAAATCAGAGTGATTCATTAAATGTTTTCCTCAACCATTCCCAGTCGTTGATTTTCTTTAATGCTTCTTTGTTGTCCTTGTAGTGTAATCCAAACTCTTTGCCTTGGTTAGCGCCAAGAATTGCGTATTCGCCATATCGCCTGTTTGCTCCACGTGTACACCATATTTCAAGTCTGTACGCATCATCTATCTGTTTGTTGTGATCAATTATGCTACTTGCTAGCTTAGTTCCTTCACGGAATGCACTGCGCCAGGTGTTAAATGGATCTGTATTAAACGCTGTAGTGTTACTAATCTCAAACAACGGCTTGAACTTAGCGCCAATACTTGTAGTCATATCTACTTTAAATTCAGTAGTTGCTAACAAGTTCTTCTTTGGAAATAGCTTTAACGCTCCGTTGCCGTATATCAAATCATTGATAGGATTATGACTGCGGTATGTGAATACACACTCAGTCTCCGGTACGCCTGGGTACGCCTCGCGTCTGTCGCTTGGTTCAAACTTAAACGCAAAGTTCTCGCTAATTATTGCATCCGCATCACAGACATAAAAGTAGTTTGTCTTAGACAGTTCTGCTGCGGCTTGGTGTGCATTGAGTAATCCTTCTACGTTGTCAATGCGTTGTGCATGTGGTGCTTTTTGTTGTAGTATTTTAAAGTTTTCGTCTGCTTCTGGTTCACCAAAAGTTAACATAAAGACATCTAGCATGTATTGCTCCGTGTTAGTTGCGAGTGGGTATTAGTTGTATAATTACGCATACCACTATTATACTACATGGTATGCGTAATGTCAAGTCTATTTATTACTGTGCTAGAGGATTATCTAACGCACGTTGTAGACGCTTATTAAGTCTGCTTTCTAATTCAGTTAACTTACGCTCTGTGTCTTTACGTATACTGTCAGCCTTTTGTTCGTAGTCTGTTTGTAGTTGATTTCGTTTGTTCTCAAAACGACCATCTGCTATTTGAATTAACTCGCGTACATCTGCTTCGACATCTTGTACTTCATCTTCGACTTTTTCAATAATTTTTTCTTGTCTATTGATATCATCGCGCATAGACTTCTTTAAATCCTTTAGCGACTGATAATGTTCATCGTTAATTTCCTTAATCATTTCAATCTCTTCTTTGAATAAATCAATCTCTTTACTAACGAACTCCATGTGTGCATCTACTATGGAAAACTTGCCATCCATTACTGCAATACGCTTATCAAACTCAGACAGATCAGGAGCCTTATAACTTTGTATCTTAGCCTTCATAGTTCTATAGTCATTGTAGAATTCAAATCCACCCCATGCAGCTCCGCCCATGGTACTTAGTACGGTTACTAACAGAAATATTTTGCCGCCTGTAAACTTAACTCCTCCTACTTCGACTGTTGTTTTTTCACTCATTATTCTTATTCCTTGTATTGTTGGTCTACCATCTTCTCATGAAGTATTTGGCTTGCGAGACCGTTTAATAATCCTCTGCCAGGTGGCGGAGTTTTTTGGTTTCTGTATATGTCCTCTGATATATACATGTCTGCACCAGGTAATACAAGTTTGCCGTATTGTGAAAATCCAGGAACATAATTTATCAACGCACTTATTTGTGCTTGTAATGCTTGCTGGTCTTTAAGGGATTGTGCTTCGCCCATTACCTTAGCTAATTTAGCTAATTTGTTTGCGACTATCTCTTTCATCTTTTTCATCTTGGCTTTCTGTTTTTGTGCTTTGGTCATTTTCTTAACTATAGGTTTCTTAACTATAGGCTTAGGTTCTACTACTTCTTCTTTTTCTGTAGTGTCTTCACTTGTCTCTTCCTCTTCAACAAGTTCTTCGTCTATTACTTCCTTTTCAGTAGGTTCATCCTCTACTTCTTTTTCGGTTGTTTCTTCCTCAACCTTTTCGTCTGTTGTTTCTTTTTCTACTGTTTCTTCTTCTACTGTTTCTTCTTCAACGGCCTCTTCTTCAGCGGTTTCTTCTTCCACAGTTTCTTCTACTACTTCTACTACTTCTACTTCTACTACTTCTACTACTTCTACATCTGGCTCAACTATTTCAACCTCAAGTTCAACCTCAAACTCTGCTGCAATTTCTTGTTCAATAGCTGCTTCAAGCTGTTCAGTTGTCTCTGCTGGTGCGCCAGTTGCTATTTGTATCTGTACTTGTATAGGCTGTACTACCGGTGCAGGTGCAGCTACAACAGGCACTACCTCAACAGGCGGTGGTATCACAATTGGAACAGGTATCACAATTGGTGCTGCGATTATACTATCAATTACTGCGTCGCCTGTTCCTGTTCCTTCTATGACAACTGGCGAGGTTGCTGGTGTTTCTATGACTGGAGCGACATACCCGCTGCACTGTGTATCTGACTGTGGATTCTGTAAACATTGCTGGTTAAAGTAAGCAGATGTGTAGCCTGCACATCGCATGTCGTACAATGTATTCAACTCACATTGCTGAAGTAAGTAAGCGCCTTCGTATCCTGTACATGAACTGTCATACGTTGCATCTAATCCGCATTGGTAATCCATGTATGCTGCTGCATAACCTGTGCATGAACTATCGTAAAGTGGACTTGCTGTACATTGCTGTAACAAATATGCAGTGTCGTATCCTGCACATGAACTATTGTATAGTGGACTTGCTGTACATTGCTGTAGTAGGTATGCATCAGCATAACCTGTACATGAACTGTCATACGTTGCATCTAATCCGCATTGGTAATCCATATATGCTGCTGTGTAGCCTGGGCACTCTGAACTGTACAATGCACTTACTGTACATTGCTGTCCAAGATATGCTGCGTTATACCCACTACATGAACTATCGTAAAGTGGACTTGCTGTACATTGCTGGTTAAAATAAGCATCTGCATAACCTGTACATGAACTATCGTAAAGTGGACTTGCTGTACATTGCTGGTTAAAATAAGCATCTGCATAACCTGGACATTCGATGTTGTATAATGTGTTTGCTGTACATTGCTGATCCATGTATGCTGTGTCGTAGCCTGTGCATGAACTGTCGTATAGTGGACTTGCTGTACATTGCTGGTTAAAATAAGCATCTGCATACCCTGTACATGAACTATCGTAAAGTGGACTTGCTGTACATTGCTGATCATAGTACGCCAATTCGTACCCGCTACATCCGCTATCGTATAAAGGACTTGCTGTACATTGCTGATCGTAATATGCTTCGGTGTACCCGGTACATGAACTATCGTATAGAGGACTTGCTGTACATTGCTGATCGTAATATGCTGTGTCGTATCCCGTACATGAACTATCATATAATGCGTTAGCACTACATTGCTGTAACAAGTATGCAGTGTCGTATCCTGTGCATGAACTGTCGTATAGTGGACTTGCTGTACATTGATAATCGTAATATGCTGCATCGTATCCACTGCAACTACTGCTATACAACGCATTCTGTTCGCATTGATAACTTTCATATGCGGTTGCATAACCAGTGCAACCGCTATCGTACATAGGGTCTGCTGTACAGTTCTGTGTGTATTGCAGTTGTTCCAACGCTGTGGCATAGTCTGTGCAACTAACATCCCATAGTGCATCAGCAGTACAATTAGTTGTCCAATACTCAATTTCTATAAAGTCATACCAGCGACCGCTATCAGGGAATACAGTATTGTTATCGCTGTCAGCAGTGTACAAGAATAAGTAGTCGCCGCCATCCCAGTTGGTGCCGCTAATATATCCTGTCTTGGTACCTGGACATTCTTCGTTGTTGGATAATTGACATTCCCATGCCCATGCTGTTAGGTTATCTAAGTTAGCAAGTAATGTATCAAACTGTACTGGATTGTTTGGTCGATAGATGAATATGTAATCGCTGCCTTCGCCACTAACATTCATTGCAGAATCAGTTTTTTTAACCCCACTGTAGTCTATCCAATTTGGACAGCCTGCGTCATATTGTGCATCTGAACTACATTGTTGATCATAATATGCAGTGGCATAACCTGTGCATCCACTATCATACAATGCATCCGCGGCACATGAATTATTATATTGCTGTTGTTCATATGCTGCTGTGTATCCAGGACAACCAGGGTCATACAATTCATTTGCGCTACAATTAGCAGTGTACTCGTGTTCAGCATATGCTTCGCTATACCCACTGCAACTAGGATCGTACAATGCAGTTAGTGCGCAAGGGTTTGCTCTGTATGTAAACCATACTGCATTATCTTTGACTAATGGACCGTATGTTCCGTCCCACATTCCATTGTCTTTGCCGGTAACTCTAAACGTTGCACTTCCTAGACTGTCAGGAGCATATATTGTGCCAGTCTTATTAGTATGATCGTACAGTTGAATAAAGTCTTCTTCTATTTGCCAGATAAATCCAGTTTTGTCTGCAATCTCGTTGTTACTGTATGCGTTAGGATTTTCATAATCAAACCATTGGTCATAATCGTATGTGCGTGTTTCAATAACATCACCGTTTGAATCTGTTATCTCAACAACTACAATTAATGTGTCGTATTGGTCTTTGTATGCGCTGTCTAGTAGATTGCCTGTGTTTAAGTCAACACGGTTCTCAATGTTTTCTCTACAATGTTCACGAGTTGGTGCGCCCTCTGATGTCTTTGTATTAAAGCAACCAGTTGACCACTTCCATGAATAATGGACTTTGTCAACTGATATACCCTCTTGTTGGAGAGCAGTATTGATAGCAAACGATAATGCAAACGTATCGTAACACGCGCCGAATCCAATGATGTTATGGCCTTTTGCAATAGACATCGCATTAGTCTTTCCTGCAGGACAATCGCTTTGGTACGTATATACTGCATCGCCTACTACTCCTACAATTGGATCAGTTATTACTGGATCAGCTACTGTACTAGAGGAAAAGTAGGAAAAGCAAAAGACTACCGCCAGCTTTAAGCAGATCATTATTGTTTTCATTATTTACTTTCTCCTGGCTAATATTTTCTGGACGCGGCTTAGGTCTTGGTTCACCCCAGCCTGCTTGTGCTTCGTCACCTATCTTACCCAGGTATGGACAAGGAGTGCCTGCCATTTCCATTGCATCAAATACTCGTTCATCTTGACACATAATACTAACAGCAGCGACCTTCATGCCCATGTCGTACATTGTCTTTGCTAGCTTTAAACGTTCACAGTTTTTATCTGTTGTAGTTGTGCCTGCACTAATGCCCAGTATTTGTGTTTGTACTGCGCCGCTGGTTCCTACTACGCATAAATCAGCATTACTTCCGTTAATGCTTGGACTAATTGCGCTAGGTGGTGGGCTTTTTACTGTTGTTTTGTTTGTGCCGCTTGTCGTTACTGTGCTGTTGCTAGTTGAATCTGTTACAATTGGTTCTGCTAAAGCAAGAGTAGATCCCATTAGTAAGACAAGCATTATTGTTATAAATTGTTTCATGTGAGCATACTCCTAATTAAGCTGTATGTTAATATTTATGCAAATGAACAAAAAAAGAGGCCTTAGAATTAATAGTCATAAAAAAGGAAGCATTGCTGCTCCCTTTAATTTATTCTAATTAAATGCCCATTGTTGTTTCTATAACAGTTGTTGTTTTATTGTTATCAATTGTAATGTAATCAGTATTGCTATCTTCTCTTACAATATCTACAGTGTTACAATGGTGTCCGCCATCCCAAAAGTATCTATGTCTAAACGGAACAAAGTGTGCTGTAACATTGTGCTTGTCCTGTAATAGACTGTACAGTTCTTCGTTGTACCCGTTTAGTATAACATTCTGTTGATCAATACTAAATGCGTTAACGTCTATAATATTCTCACCCACAAACGGAACCCATTGCTCTATCCAGTTACGGGCGTATTCTACATGCTTGTTGTCTAATACTCCACCTTGGTACCATGCGTTGCCAAACTCTGCTTTAGTCTGAGCATGGCCTAGCAATGCGTTTTTCTCTTTCATTGCTAAGTTGCCCTGGTTTGGTAATACAATCACATCCCAATTAGGATATGTTGTATCATAGTTTGGTAAATCTTGTAGTGTAAGTATTAGTCCTTGCTTTAGTGTGCTGAACCTTCCATCTTTCATTCCACCATTTGTTGTCGCATGATGTATTGTTTTGTGTGCCCATTCAGTCTCAGACCAATCCTTGATCATATGAGGCAATGACTCAATGTTTAGAATATTGCCGCACTTGTTGATACTTGCTGTAGGATATAAATGTGTTCTAATCTTTCTATCTGCGTCACTCTTTTGATATGGATGCATTATATTCTTTTTAGTTAGCTCGTCACTTGATACTTCGTTGTGACTCCACCAGTTAGCATATTCTTCTTGTGTTAAGTTTAATTGTATATCTGGATTGTTATAAGGATCAAATATGTTTGCGCCTGCGGCTTTGTATTTGTCAAACAATGCATCGTAACTTGGGTCATTTGCAAATCTATATAGTACATCGCCTAACGCTATATAATTATCACGTGGACTTAAAGGTGGACGAGGGATTTCCATATTGTGTGCTAACATACGCTTGGCATCATTGCTTGTTAATACAATATCAGGCTGTTCTATTTCAACACCAAATCCTTCAATCTTACTCTTAAATGTTTCTAGGTCTTCATTAGTTTCTTCGCATATACGCTGAGTTAACTGACGTGCTTCCTTGTTCTTAATATAATCAAAGAACTCTGGAGGGTAACATTTGCCTACCCATGTCTTCTTTAATGGTGCAAATGCTGTGTTTGTATTAACTAACATGAGGTTGCTTCTTCCTTTGTTCTGATAGCACTGATGCAAACAATTCGCTGTCACACACTTCAAATCCAACCAATGGCAATATAGATAACAATCTGTGTGGTGTTGCGTATAGCAATTCATTAATTGACAATTCTATAAACTTTGTATCGTTGTATCGCAATGAATGCCTACCCAGGCTTGCACTGACTTTCATACTGTTCCATCGTTCTTCTGTTAGTTTTACAATAGCATTTTCCCATGCTACATTATATTCAGTGTCAGTGGTCCGTGTAATTAGAATAAGTCTATCTTGTGGTTGCATGTTAGCAAGTGTTTGCTGTATGCAATCATCTACGCTGTGAGTATCATCAACTGGCCAACCTGCCCATATCTTATATCCCCATTCAGGAAACTCTCTATCTTTTAAAAATGTGTTAACACTGCTGATGCTTTCTATTGCACATAGACTTGCATATGCATGACTACTTCCGTTGTCTGTTAATGGATTGTCAATTACATCTGCACGTACTGTATTAAAGCGTTCTAGCATCCACGATACAAAACTACCCATTGCACCAGGTACATAGAATATTACAATATTACTATTCATCTTGTCCCCATGTGTTGAGATTCCATAATCTCTCATGGAAGTAGAATATAATAGTATTAAATGTTAATTGAATAAATGCTATTGCACTACTTGTAGCAATGTCGCCAAGGATGGCCCAGCTGATTAAGAATGTACAGAGTGTTCCAGTAATTCTCCAACTAATAGTCTTTAGTATACTTCTAACTTTACTATCCATTCTTGCTCCACTCTGCGTATAGTCTGCCGTACTTGTCTTCGTCTATGAAGTCTACAGCGAATCCAAATTGTTCAGCAAATTTGTAATGCTCTTGTTCTGTCCACGGATAGTAAGGAATCATGTTTACCATTTCGTGCTGGTGATCTCTTACGCCAGTATTAGTTCTCCAATATATCCTACATTGTGGTGTTAACAAACTTACTACTTTAGTAATTTGTCTTACCATATCTGCGTGGGTTCCGTATTGTATACTACCCAAGCATAAAGACACATTGAACAACTCTAGAGGGTTATACGACTCTATGTCTGTTATAACGTCTGCGTTGTTGTTAATAATATCAATGCCAGTTAAGTTATTGATAATTGATTTAAATTCATTATTGCCGCATCCAACATCAATTACTCTTTCATGTGGAGTAATCTTATCAGCAATTGATTCATTTGAATATCTATATTCGGACAGTCTACTTGTCCAATGTTTTCCAAAATATTCTTTGACTATTGCTTTAGTGTCCATGCATCAATTCTCTCTATAAATGCACGTCCTAGATTCTAGGACGTGCTATAGTGTTATATTACTGTGCTACAATTTCTGGCTTGTATGCTGAATCATAACCTAGTGACTCATTTTGGAATTTCAACATAGTACGTAATGCATTCTCTGTTGTGAATGACAAAATGTTGTCTCGGTTGTTATCGCCATCTGCGCCGATTGCCCATTCATAGTTGCCAACTTTCTTAGCAATTGCTGCAATGGAGTCTGGGTTTTGTGACATAGCTGTTAGTGCTGCTACTAGTTTTGCACGGTCCGGTGAACCCTTCTTAATCCAAAGTGCTTTCTGCATACCATCACGGAATGACTTAGATAGCTTGTATCCATCATAGAAGTCTCCACTTGGTGCTACGCCCCACTTCTGTTCAAACAACATCTCAAACTGCAATCCAGGATGATTTGGATCATCTGCGTGTGATCCATCTGCTGCTAATAGTCCGTGTGTAAACCATACTTCTGATGATTCATCTTTAGCTACGTGCTTCTTGTATGCTGCAGGGTTCTCACGTGTATGAGTAAGTTCATTACGTGTGTATGCTAGGCGCCCTGCGCCCTGTTGCATTCCCTTTACCCAAGTAACATTGTCTGAAAAACAAGATGCATAGTCGTCAGCGGCGCCATCTGGTCCACACACTAGCATCATTATTGCCATCATTTCTGGCAAACGAGCTGAGTCTGCTGCCATTCTAATGTTGTTGTCTGATGCACCAATCTTACGACCAGTTACAATAGTCAAATTCATCATGCCAATTGAATCATAATCACCGTATTTGTAATCGACTGCATCTAGTAAATACTTTAGGGCGTTGCCGCCATTAGAAACCATTACAGTTTTTTCATTATCTTGTAGTCCATTATGGAACTTGTTAAAAGCCAACAAACTACGTCCACCTGGGATGTGTTGAATTGTGATTTTCTCTCCATCTAAGAATTTCTCTAGTTCTGCAGCTACAATTGCTGTCCATACTGCTGTGCCGCCGCCTGGCTTCTGCGGTACGATAAACGTATAATCCGCTACTGCTGTTGTTGCAAGCATCATGCTTGCGATAATACTAAGTAAAATCTTTTTCATTATATTTCTCCATAAGTTTATATAATATTTGTTTACACAAAATCAATTCGTGCTTTGTTGTAAAATAGTCCCCATATCAGTGCTGCAATTGCTGCTACTGCAAAGAACAATGGTAGTGGATTGAATACAATGTCCTGCCATCCATAACCGAATGTATTGAACTGTATCCAACTTGATTCTATTCTTGCACTAAGAATATAACCGATTAAGAAACTAACACGTGAAAACTTTAAGTATTTCATTGTTAGACCTACTAACATACATATACCCAATACAACATAGTCTTCAATGAAGCCTGTGTACTGTACTGATGCCCACACCAATGACGCTAAGATAGGCCAGAAGTAATAAGCAAACGGTATATTAGTAATGTATACTGCATACCTGATGAATCCATAAGCAACTGGAAGAATGATTAACAAACTCCACATATAACTGCTTAGTAATACATCAAAGAATCTTTCATCTTGCAGGACGTCCACTGTACCTAGCTCTAAGCCAACGTACATAAACAATCCCATAATTATAACTTCAAACGATGCACCTGGAATACCAAACAAGATTGTTGGCACATAACTGGTTGCTTTCTGAGCATTATTTGCTCCTTCGCATCCAATTACACCTCGTACATTTCCTTGTCCTACAGTGTCGCCGTCCTTGCTAGCAGCTGCAACTGTTTGACTGTAAGCAAACCAGTCTGCAATTGCTCCGCCAATACCTGGGATTAATCCAACAAACGCTCCAATAAAGCCTCCTCGTAATCCATCCCATCTGTATATCCAACTATCTTTTATACCCTGTATTAGCTGTTCTTTGATATTGTCTGCATCTAGTTTTACTGTTTCGTATCGTGTACGGAATGCACTTAGTAGTTCTGGAAACGCTAACAATCCTGCCATAACAGGAATCATTTGCACTCCATCTGCTAGATATATCCATGGTTCCCACATAAGTGATCCATCCACTATGCTAGGCATTATGGTTGTCCATCGCAGTGTTCCATCATCTGGATCTAATCCAATATGACCCACACATACGCCTAATACTAGTGCAATTGCACCTCTAACAAAATACTTACTACTAATGAATACCACACAGGTCATTGCAAATATCAAGAAGGTAAACATTTCTGCTGTGCCAAAGTATAATATGATTTTAGTATAGTATGGAAGAAAGAGGAACACCAGTAAGCCCCATATAACTCCATTGACCCAGCTGGTACTAATTGCTGCACTTAATGCTCTTGGTGCTTCGCCTCGCCTGGTCATGGGAAATCCATCTACCATTGTGGCAGCGGCACTGCCTGCGCCTGGTATATTCATTACAATAGCAGCAAAGCTGTCGCCGATGCTACTTGTAACTACAATTGCTGTTGTAAATACAACTAACATGTATGGATCTTCGAAATAACCAACAAACCCATATATAGCAATTAGTCCTACTGTTGCGCCTGCTACTGGAACTAAGCCTATAAAGAATCCATAGACACATCCCATTAACAAAACAATAATATATGATTCAAACATTTTTACGCCTTAAAATAACTAATTGCAATGATGAATATGTGCTCGGCACTAGGTAAACATCATTGATGTCTCAACTATGAACCGCTTGCACTCGCTGTGGTTATGTTAGGAAGGAAGGAAGTTAGAAACCATATGCTCATATGGTTAACTTGCTACTTGTATTTATCTATATAGTATATTATACTATGCTATATGTGGGATGTCAAGTTTTATTGTGTGTGTTTTATCATTTATAGTCTCGCCATCTGTCATGCCGTTTATTATGTGCCTGTATTGTTCTATCTATTACAATTGCCAAGGCAACAATGGATAGTCCACTAATTACTCCAAGCCCAAGATATCCGTTGCCAATTGCGTTCATGACTTGCGAACCTAGTCCTCGCACTCCGATCATTGATGCAATAACAACCATTGCTAATGCCATCATGACTGTTTGATTTATTCCACCGAGTATAACATTACGTGCAAGTGGTAATTCTATCAGTGCTAAAATATGCATAGGTTTTAATCCCAATGCATGACCTGTTTCAACTAAGTCTTGATTAATTTCTCTAATGCCCAGGTTTGTAAATCTAATCACTGGTGGAATAGCAAATATACATATAGCAATTAAGCCAGGTACTTTGCCTAATCCAAATAACATTATTACTGGAATTAGATATACAAAACTAGGAATGGTTTGCATTAAATCTAGTATAGGTAGGATTATTCGTTGTGCTATTTTCTTCTTTGCCATTAGTATGCCAGTTGGTATACCAATAACTATACAAACAAATGTACTCACAACAACAATGGCAAGGGTACGCATAGTATCGTCCCACATGCCAACTAATCCAATCAATATGAAACTAGATATAAATCCTACAATCAGTTTCCAACTTCTCGCTACTTGCCAAAGCAATACACTTGATAGTATTAAAAATACATACCAAGGTGTAATAAGCAATAAGTTTTCAAACTGTATTAGTATCCATTGAAGTGGGGAGAGAAGTTCTGTTAACGACTCTCCCCAATTACTAGCAAACTCTCTAAATGTCGCATCGATTGACTTTTTTAAACTAGTTATAGTTTCCCTACCTAACGACGGAAAGTTTGCTTGTTTCATTCTAGTTCAACGTTGCTTTAATTTTAGTAGCAATATGGTCTGGGACCCATGTTGTCCAAAGTTCTGGATGTAGCGTTAAGAACTCAACTGCGGCATCTTCTGCTGTTGCTTGATTATCATCTGACCAAACTAACATTTCTGTTACTACACTGCCATCCAATGACCGTGCTGTTAGATAACTAATTACATCAGCATCAAGTCCAGGTGTAACAATAGTTCCTGTTTCTGCTAATGGAAAACTTGAGGGCTGCGGATTGGCGCATTCTTCTGGTGCAACTGAGATACAATCAACCCAATTACTATCACCTGCGTATCCGATTTCAGAAACAATTGACTTTAGTCCTAAACGACCTACTAATACAGTTGGTGTCCAGTAATAACCAAATGCTGGTTGTCCTTTGACTACGGCGCCTTCCCAGTATGCATTAAGTCCTGCACCTGAACCTGGGTCTAATAACTTCCAGCCCTTTGCTTCCATGTCGAATGCTACAAACAAATTGTCATTGTGCTTTTTACATGACCATCCTTCTGGACAAACTACAATTCCACCTTTAGAAGAATCTTCTGGGTGTGGAAATAAATCTGGTCGTGCTAATACATCTTCAACTGTATTAAGTCCGAATTCAGTCGAAACATAATTTGGAATATACCATCCTTCTCCTGCACCAACTACTACTTCATCCCTTACTTGAATAAGCGTTCCGTTTGCGATGTATTCTTGTGCTGAATCACCAAGTAATGATGTCCATGCTTCGCCAAATATGTTAGGTGAACCAGTTGCCATCATTGATTGAATTGTTGCGTCAATTCCACCTGGGATTAACTCTACATCATGTCCATATCCATTGGTTAAGATATACGCATCGATGTTCGCAATCATTGACCCTGATTGCCAATTTAATTCAGCAATTTTAATTTCATCAGCATGTGCAGCGTTGCCAGTTAATGCAAGCATGATTGCTGTCGTGCTCAAGAAACGTGTTATGTGTTTACTAGTCATTTTCATTATATCTCCATTGATATTGATATTATAGTTTATTTTACTTATATAATATAAGTGTATTCATTGTAACATATATAACATATGTTGTCAATTCAAAATTAAGTTATTTCTTCTTAAATATAGTCATAACATGATATTTTTGGCCCTCATCTATTGTGACTAACGATTTAATAATTTCTTCAGAAACTATTTCTAGATAGGTCTGATCTCTCCAGCCCATTAACTGTAACGGGTCTTCTTTGTCAACAATTGATACTGAGGCAATCAGTAGTCCATCATCCTCTAATGATTCTGCAAACATCTTAGCACTACTTGAATGTATATGAGATTTATTAAAAGCACCTATGACTGTTATGCATCTGTACTTTTTGGGTAACGGATTATTGTTCATATCATGTAATGTCGTAGAACGGTAATTGACAGATTCAAATGTGTTTAACATCTTAGGATTAATATCATATCCATCAATTACATAATCTTTGTTGTTAAATCCTATTCCAATTTGTCCGTTGCCACACGCAACATCTGCCATTTCGGTTCCATGTTCAAAATTATCTCTTACCCAGTTGTTCGCATAAGCAATAGGACCGTCCATCCAACCTGCTTCAATACACCATTTATTATAATCCCAATCTTTATATAATTCGTCCACACTTATATCTAATACATTTTTAAGCCAACTCATTTGTAATACTCCACCTTTTCATTTATATTCTGTCTTTCTGTTCTATACTGATTAATACTACTAGTAGTATCTTCATATCCCATGCTCATGCCACAAAGGACTATCTTGTCTTTATATTCTGGAAATTCTTCTCTTACAATATCAGCATACTCTCCAAGTGAACCCTGCGAACAGGTTGCAAGTCCATTTTCAACTGCTAACAACATAATAGATTGTAGGAACATCCCATAGTCTAAATACGAACCTTTGCCCAGTTCTTTGTCAATGAAGAATAATAACATTACGGGCGCATCAAACCCTCTGTAATTTTTAGCATATAGTTCGTCTTTACGCTCTATCATTTCTCTAGTAATGCCTAGTTGTGAATATAATGCTAATCCACATGCTTTTCTATTTTCTTTATACTTACCAAACCATTTAGTATCCTTTTCAGACTTTTTATCCTGTGGATAATATTCATAATCCATTACAGGTTGCTTACCTGAAATAAATGCATTTTCTAATTTAGCACATAAATTATTTTTCGCACCACCAGTCAACACTGCTACTTGCCAAGGCTGATGATTATCTCCACTAGGAGATAACATTGATTGTTCTAATATGTGTTTGACAATAGATATGTCTACTTCCTTATCCAAGTACGCACGTATTGATTTACGTTTTTCTACTGCGTCGCTAACAATCATACCTCAGAGTGAGATTTAACGCTAACATGTTCTATGATGTGTTTTTTGTCACCATTTAACACAATATCTGCTAGCTGTCTTTTTTGTAATTTTTGTGGGGTCCTAGTGGCATCAGTTTGTCCGAAAAATAGTTTATCAGTAACATGATATATATCATGTGGTCTCTTTGATTGCTGTGCATTTTTATAGTTCTTGGCAACATCTGATGCAAGCGCGTTGCCCGTGTACATTACGTAATGTATTTCATCTTTAGAACAACTAGCAACATTTTCTACTCCTGGAACTTCTAATGCTAATGCTTCTACTAATCCTGTGTAAACCTTAACACCACCTTTCATAAAGATAACATCATCAAATGCTCTGCCTTTGTAAAACCAAGCACCATTTTTGTTCTCAAACCTATCGCCGTCTGTTTGCCAGTCACGTGTGCCATACTTGTACCAAAGTACACCATTTTCATCATATTTAAGTTCACCATTATAAAACGCTGGATCGTATACAAACCCATAAAAGTTTTCTATTGGATCACCGGGTCTATATTCTGCACGACTATGACAGTCTGCTTCTGTACTTGCCATCATATTGAACATACATACGAAGTTAAATTTCTTCTCAATACTTCTAACAACTGATTCTGGAGTATGTCCACCTGAACATTCCCAATACTTGATACCGCTCCAATTAAAATCATCTGGGCATGCATCTACAATATTCTTAATTGCAATAGGATATGAGATACAGCAATTAGGATTTGCTTTTTGTATCTGCTCTGGAATATCATCGCCATAATTTAAGAAGTGCAATCCACCGCCAACGTAATACATTCGTAGTAAGTTGTAAGGATTGTATGTTGCTGTAAATCCATGCGTACATAGTATGTAAGGTCTTTCATCGTCTTCAAACTCGGGTGCTACTGCAAATAAATGTTGAGTTGATGCGTGTGCTGTGCAACCTAATAATGTTTCTCCATTCACAATTGCGTTTTCGTGATCTTCATAATCCCAGAAGAAAGGATACATTTCAAAGAACTCTTTAACTGTAGTTCCACTTGTCATTCCTCTGTATATCTCCAATGGATGCAAGATCGACGGACTTAGATCGTCAGTTAACATTGTTATTTCGTTGCTACGAATAGTACATATTGCGTTAGAGCCTGCAATTAATCCATTTAATTCCATCTTAGATTGTCTAGCATCTGCTTGTGTTGCTGATCCGCCGTTCTTAACACTAGCAAGAATCCATAAGTAATCATCTATTGTAACTTGATCTTCTGCTACTACGAAAACAACATGCGGACCGATTCCATGTTCTTTTAATCTTTCTATTTTAGCATCAAGGTTAGCATGTAACTCACCCCATGTAATTTGTTCTGTTGATGAACTTAGAAATATTTGATCATTACTAAGTTGTTTTTGTTTTTGTTTTAACATTATCTTACTACCTTTAGTTTTTCTATACTTTCATTATAAAATTTATTAGGCCCTAGTATATTAGTATAATCGAACGCTGTTCGCCAAATCATTCTATCAACACTTTTAACCCAAGAACGTCTATGTAACGTGAGCAATTGGTCACATATTAAAAAGTCGCCTTCTCTGAGAACAAAATCAGTTATGTTTCTTCCTTTATACAAGTCTTTCCAAAACTTATCTTTTAGTTCTTCTATATCAATTGGTTCGTTTTTATACCATGCTTTGTCAAGGAATGCAGGTTGCCATAGCATAATTTCTTTATCAGTGTATGGATGTATATTAATTACATTTTGTCTTTCGTCAACGTGTTTAAAAACTTTATAATTGTTTAAACTAGGATCTCTAGCATGTTCTTCAGGTGTTCCATATATTCCATGTGAACCTTGATTGAGTTGTGTTTTAACATTGCGCCACCATTCTTTTTCTTCTTCTGATAGATAATTAAATGCAACTTGCGTGTTCATTAAACTTAATACAGTATCAGGACACGAACCCACACAATATAATCCTGTTAACAATTCTTTAAATTCACCAAAATGACATACTCCAAAGTCATGGTGGTATAATAAATCTGATGGACCAAACATTCCATGTGGGTCAGTACCAGTGGGCTGTGATGTAATTAGAGAAAGATCCGGGGTGTCTTCTGGATTAAACTGCATGTGTCCCATTGATGGATTTGAATCATTTGTATCGCCAATACGCTGACTGATATCAACTAACTCTTGTCTAGTAAATTCTTGGTCATGCAACAATATATATCCATTAATTGCTAATTGATACATTGCGTCTTTTAATTCTATGTCGGTGTAGTCTGTTAAATTTTTCATTTCAATTTTTTCTATCTATGGAATGTGTATAGTCTATTGCTACTCTCCATAGTTCTCTGTTTTTATCTAATATTGGCGAACGGCGGTGTAGAGTATAAAACTGGTCCATAATTAATATGTCTCCTGGTCTAAAAACAATGTCTTTGATATATTTTGTTCTATTGATAACAGAATCAAACTTTTCTTGTAATGGTTCTATTTCTATCTGTTTGCCGTTGTGCCACGCTTTGCTTATTAATGGTGGTTGCCAATATAAGAATTCTTCGCCGCCAACTGGATGTTTGTTTACAACTGGCATTCTTTCATCGCCCGAATGCGGAGGTGCTTGTATATATTCGCCCATTCGTGCAGTTTCGGCAACCTTTCCACTATTTTTAGGTGGGTTCCAATATTTGCCCATTATACTTCCACCTTGATTGTTTAGTTGCACTTCGACTCCACGCCACCATTCTTTTTCTTCTTCCGGCAAGTCTAAAAATGCATCACGATTATTACTCACTGATAAAACAGTATCAGGACAATATTCCACACAATACAAACAAATTAACCATTCTTTGTGTTCCCACACATTGTCAACAACATGGTGTACTGTTCCATTTGAATGCCAATGTAAATCGCAATGTCCAAGTAACATATCCGGTTTAGGAGATACGATTGATATATCTGGATTATCACTAGGATTGAATTTCATGTACCCTAGCATATCATCGTCAGTGCTTCCTATTCGTCTGCAATAGTCAACTAATTCTTTTTGAGTGAACTGTTGGTCATAATGTAAAGTAAAGCCATCGGTTAGTATACGTTGCGCCTCATCCAACATCTCACATTCAGTAAAGTCTTTTATCTGGTTCATTCGTTATCCGCCATGTATTGTCTATAATTTTGAAGTGCTTGTTTATATGATATATCTAATATCTTAAACTTTACAAACTTTCTCTCTGTAGGGAATGCCGGAACACTATGTTCTTTCATGATATTTAGCAAAGCACATTTGTAAGTGATAAGCCCATACGTTGGGAAATTTATAGGACCAGTGGGAGAAACTAATTGTATATTTACTGCACATTTAATAGGCTTTACTTTAGTAGTTGACCCAATATTTAATATATCACTGGGTAATTTATCTGAATGTACTGGAACTGATGTATTTGCTTCTTGAGTAAACGTCAATACTTCTATCTCGTTTGTTCCTAGTAATTCTCGTAATTGTTCGCATATATTGTTTACTTCTGAATCAGGTTGAAGTGGGACACTTGCAATTAACCATGTCTCTGGGCCAGCGAACCAACTGTCAGTTTCAGTCTCTTTAAGTTCTTTAAAGTACGGCTCTAACTCTAACACATCTACTTCTTGTTGAAGTTTTTTGATGTCGTACTGTAGCGTTAGCTCTTGTACGTAATCTGATTCAAGTTGCATTAACTATCGTTTCTTTAATACAAAGAATATACGTCCGTTGTCTTGACGTATAGTAACGACCATACAACCAAATGCATTGGCTGCATTAATAATAAACTCTGGTGTCCATTCAAAGAAGTCAATCCATTCAGCTTCTGGTGCAGTGTGCATCTTGCCTGGGTTAACACGAAAGAATAGTAATCCTTTGTCTGATGTAAGTTCAATTGCATGTGACAGTTCCATTAAGATCTTATCACTGCTTCCAAAGTTAATACTGCCTAAGCTGATAACAACATCATATTCTTTGTCTTTATCTACAACATAATCCATTATTGTGCTGTTAACATCAGCTCGTGTGTTGTATGGATCAATTCCTATTAGATTATTAATCTTGCCTTTGAACTCATTGTATCCGCAGCCTAAGTCTAGTACGTTAGCGGGCTCAAGTGAATTAATTTCATCAATTATACTTAACCCGCTGTACTTGTATTTCTTTGTCTGTGGCTGCCAAACTTTACTAAAGTATTGCTCTAGTACAAGGGTGTCTATTGTATTAGTTAACTCAACTATACTGTTTGCTTTTGCGTCTACTGTTACGTCAAATGTAGCTGAAATTGCTACCTTTAAGCTCTGTGGATTCATCAACAGTGCAGGTGACGCTTTAAGCATCTCTTGTAAACGATTAAATATTTTAATATTCATTAATTAAACTCTTTATTATACTATCTGTACTATTATACATGATCAATCATGCATTGTCAATCTTTAGTCGTATATAAAAGGATCTTTCTTTGCCATTTCTTCTAGCTTTTTCTTTAATTCTTTTCTATATTTGCGTTCTTCGATTATATCTTTAATCCATTTAACTGGGTTCCACATTGTAGTTTCTCCTATTCCATGCGTCAAGTACGTGTTCGCCTAGCAGGCGTTGGCCTGCTTTAGTAAAGTGGCCTTGGTCACCTTTGTTGTTTAGTATATTTACTAATTCTTTATGTTTGCCAACAGCGTCAAACAATGCTGACATGTTTAAATATTGTGCGTGTGTATGTTGGTATTTATAGTCAACATGACTGTGTGTTTTTATTACCCATGTTGGAATGTTGTTACGTTGTAGTATATTATTAATATGACTGCATGCAGCTTTAACAAGACTTGGTAACATATCAGTGGCCGCTAGCTTGTGTAAGTAATCAACTGCATTGTCAGTTAAGTCTAAATTCCAATTGCTATGTAATTGCTGTTGTAATGCAGGTCTATGCTGTAGTCCTCTGCTTAGTATTACACTGTCTTCTGTTAATTCATGTGTAACTATATTACCTAGCGTAGTACGAGCCCATAATGAATCTTGTGTTAATAAAAACTTAGGCTCTATGCTTTCTTGTATGATGCATGCATCGTATGTATCTAGCTCAGTACTTAACGGTCCATCTTCAATTGCTTGTAGCCAATTTAAATACCCTACTCCGTAGCCTGTGTAATGTGTAATTGTAGTTGCATCATTTTGTAATGCATCAATCCAACTATGAGTACTAGTTAATTCCTCTTCGTCATTATTGTTAAAGCCATAGCTTCCTCTGCTGTAACTGCATCCTAGTACAAGGAGTTTCACTTATCATCCGTTGTAACAACTGTTACGTTATACTGTTCTGTCCAGCGTTTTGCATCCAATTCATTGTCTACCATTGGCTCACCTTTTATGTTTAGGCTAGTGTTAAGTAACATTGGTCCATTACCTTCTGCTTGCCACTTGTCTAACAAGTTGTACAGTCCTGGATTTTGAATCTTATTAACAGTTTGTACTCTGCTTGTTCCATCTATATGTGTAATTGCAGGGTATAAGTCAGGACGTTTTGTACGACCCACAAACTGCATAAACGGACTACTGTGTACACCCTGTGGCATGTCAAAGTATTCGTGTAAGTATTCTTCTTTAATGACTGGAGCAAATGGTCTAAACGCTTGTCGTTGCTTAACTGTATTAACTAAATCTTGCATTGATTTGCCGCGTGGGTCAGCTAACAAACTTCTGTTACCTAATGCACGTGGACCAAACTCGGCACGTCCACTTGCTACTCCTACCATGCCTGTGTTCTGTAATTCTTTTAATGCAGCATTAACTGGGTAGCTGCCTGGGATGTTGTAACCTAGATATGGATTATTAAACTCTACAAACTCACGTGTGTGATCTAATACACACCCAATGCTGCTGCCTGCGTCGCCTGGGTTAGGCATAATCCATACACCTTTAAAGAACTTATGTGCAATGCTATTAGCAACACAATTTAATGCACAACCGCCCATTAGTACAATGTTCTTTGAGTTAACTAACAACGATGCCTCAACACATAAATGTGTAAATATCTCTTCGTACACTGCTTGAACGCCTGCTGCAATGTCTGCGTAGTCTTGTACACTGTTTAACTCGGGTGCCCAGTCGCGGCATCCTCTGTGTAAGTTACGTTTAAATTTAACACTCATCTCGCCTCGTTTCATGGGCACAATGAAATCATTGTATATCTTATCTTTATATTTGTTAGGATCGCCTACTGCTGCCCATCCCATTAATATATATTCATCTTCGTTTGGCTTTAATCCAATGCGCTGTGTCATTGCACTGTACCACAGTCCTAGACTGTTTGGGTAGCTTTGACTAAATCGTTTCTTTAATGTACGGTCTCGTCCTTCCCACAGTGTAAGTGTTTCAAACTCACCTATGCTGTCTATTACTAGTACTGCGGCATCTCTATACGGACTTGTGTAATAGCCTGCAGCGGCATGACTAGCATGATGCCTATGATTAATTACATGATTGTCTATTCCAAGGGCTGACAGTGTCTTACTTGGGCTAGGTTTATTAAATGCTGTGCTGTATTGGCCTGCACGTAGCTGACGCATCTTCTTTAACCACGGAGTCTCGTACCAGTGTACCTCTGTTGGTTCACCAAACTCTAATGCTTGTGCAATTAAAGATTCATTTAAATAAGCATCATTCTTTTTACCACTGCTTCGTTCTGCGTGTGCAGCGAATGCAATGTCGTTACCTTTAAATACTGCAAGGGCTGCATCGTGTGCGTCTGCTGTAATTCCCCATCTAATATGATTATTCATTTATATTAACTCTATTCATTATTGCGGCATCATCGCCGCATATCGCTCTAATAGCAGGTATGTTGTCTGGTAATGGTTTGTTGTGTAAATCTAACCATACACCTTTACTGCACTGTACGTGCTTACCTGGGTAACACCATACCCATCCATTACTTGTTAGTGTGCAATCATCTTGGTCATGAAAGAAGAAGTGTGCATCAATGTGCATCAATGGTGGAATACATTCAATTGTTTTAGCGTGTACAATTACCTCACGCTTGGCTAGAAACTTCTCATCTGCCCATGCCTGTGGATTATCGTGTCCATACCACAGCACTCCATTTAACAGTTGTACGTCTACTTCTACATGATGTCCAGCTTCAATTGCCTCATTCATATATTCCTGTGTGTTCTCACGTGTACTATCACGTCCTTGGTAATTGCCTCTGTGTGCAATAAAATCCATACACCCTGTCCTTTATTTGTTTAAGAAATTTTCTAAGTCTTCTGGAGTGCCTATGCCTATCATTGATGTAACAGGAATAGCAGCAATATACGTATCATGTAACAGTGCTATTGTGTAATTAAACACAGGGCATGTATAAAACTCTCCATTTACTCTGTCGTTCATATCAATCATTCGTTCAACGCTTTCAATAAACTGCTGACTATTTTTCCAATAGTACCAGCCTGTAGTAGCCCACTCACTTATAGCAATCTTTTCTGCTACAGCTAATACTCCATTTTCTTCATTTATAGCTGCATAACTCCATTTAGAATCCTTCTCAGGGCAATGAAATACACTAATTGCGCCAACTATCTTATCATCGTTTATCACACTATGCATTGAGCGCAAATTCCATTCAGTGTGTTGATCACAATTACTAATGAATATACTGCATCCTTCTTCTTCGAAATGTTCCCTTGCTAACATTATAGTACATGCTGTGCCATCTGTCAAGTCATTAATTTCAACTACTGTAGCGTCTGGATACCATTCTAATATGTCTTCTCGTAAGTTATGTGCTTTTTGCACAATAAAGATACGTTCATCAAATTCAAGTCCAATGCATCGCTCGCTGTGAACAAACATCGGAACTCCATTAACTGGTATCATGGGCTTAGGAACAGTATAGCCAAGTTCATCGAATCTACTGCCGTTGCCTGCCATAGGCATTATTAATTTTAACATTTTATTTCCTTATGTGTTGTAGTTTGGACAGCGTGTCTGCGCTGTTTATTACACTGATCACAACACAACCACTCGCGATTGCGCATTGTATTCCAACTGGACTGTCTTCAAATATCAGTGTAGTTTCTGGTGTGCTGTTAGTATATTCAACTATGTCTAAGAACGTAGTTGTGTCTGGCTTTGCTGGAAAGTCTGTTGCTGTGTTAATCTTAACAAATAGATCTTTAATTTGCAACAAGTCTAAGCTAGCGTGTACAAACAATTCAGTTGCATTACTTGCAACGGCTAATTGATAGCCTGCATCTTCAAGTCTATGCATCTCTGCACATAACTCCACGTTGTATATTATGTATTCATGTAAATGTGCTTGCGTATGTGATTGCTTAATTTGATTTAACTTATCTCCGTTAAACTCATATCCTTTGGCATGTAATATACGTATCTTTTCACGTGTTGGACGACCTTCTACTTCCTCATCTGTAAACACTGCAAGTGGGCAAACTACTGCAATTGCAGCACGAAACCCATCTTGATGTAGTTCTTTACAGTCTGCTAATGTACCATCAAAGTCAAATATTATTGTTTTTATGTTTTCCATTTAATTGGTTTCTTTTAATTCCTAACTGCCTAACGTATACAGTTCGTAGTCTTTGGGTGTTCTCAACGGCATCATATCCCTAACTTGATAAGCAATCCACGTTGAATTAAGCTTACTAGCACTGTGTTCAACTGCTGGACACACT
>Ga0308002_1000009_pt1 | contig 86981 bp, 86 predicted proteins | sample Neamet34_FD_203148 | JGI IMG/M metagenome (GOLD analysis project Ga0308002, IMG submission 203148) | Marine microbial communities from water near the shore, Antarctic Ocean - #34 | ecosystem: Environmental > Aquatic > Marine > Unclassified | place: Southern Ocean | collected 2014-06-06
ACCTTTATATCACATATAATATTTATCTTTGTGGAAATATGAACACACCTTTTTTATTTATTAGTGGTCCAGAAATAATGATAATTATGTTAATTGTCGTTATGGTTTTTGGTGCGGATAAAATTCCTGAAATTGCTAGGGGTTTAGGCAAAGGAATGCGTCAAGTTAAAGACGCTACTAATGACATTAAAAGAGAAATTAATGATAGTGCTAAATCTTCTGGTTTAGACACAAGTATTGGCAAAGACATTCAGAAAGAAGTTGATAACGTTAAAAACGATATTGAGGATTTAACTGGGCCAATTAAAAGACACTTATAGAAAAGTAAGTTTATTTTTCACACTCTTTATTTCACTCTACTAATTGTTAAACCATCTCTTATTGGTAGTAAAACAGTTTCTATTCTAGCATCAGAATTCATTAATTTATTATATTCTAAAAGTACTTTCGTATCTAAATCTTTAGGGTTTAATGCTTCCACCACTTTACCATTCCAAAGAACATTGTCAGACAAAATAATGCCTCCAGAATTCATTTTATCAATGATTAAATGAAAGTAATTTACGTAGTTCGATTTATCTGCATCAATAAATACTAGATCAAATTTTTCATCAATTTCCGGAATAATTTCAATCGCGTTGCCCACCTTTTGTTCAATTTGATTTCTAAAACCAGATTTCTCAAAATATTTATTTTGTAACGTTTCTAACTCTTCGTTTTTATCAATGGTTATTATTTTTCCTTCGGATGATAATCCTTCTGCTAAACAAAGTGCAGAATACCCCGTGTAAGTACCAATTTCTAAAATATTTTTAGGTTGAATTAACTTAGAAATCATAGACAAAATGCGTCCTTGAAAAGCACCGCTTAACATTCTAGGATTCAATACTTTTTGCCAAGTTTCTTTACTTAATTCTTGTAGAATTTTTGGTTCTTGTTGCGAGTGATCGACAACGTAATTGTCTATTTTTTCTGGTAAAAAATGCATATTTTGTTTGGCCGAGCGCAGTCGAGACCTCATTTAGTGACTAAAAAACCGCTCGACTGTGCTCGAGGGAAATATTACCAATTTAAAATTAAATTGGTATAACATCAAAAATACAAAAAACGGAATTTATAGAGATAAAAATTCCGTTTCAATATAACAAAAAATCAAAAAAACGATTTATTCTTTAAACTCTTTTACTTGTTGTTTTAATACTTCTTTATCTGTCTGAGAAAGATAATTAATTTTGTTTTTACAAGCGATCGACTTGTCCTTATACAAACCCGACATTCTATTGTTTTGACGTGTATAAAGTCTACAAATCTTACAGCCTAAAAAATGTAAGGTTAACTTAAGTTTCTCAAAAAATGAAGCTTCTTTGTATTGACTTTTGTCACAAATAGTTGTTGCTTGATTGCAGGTAATCTGTAGTTTTTTTAACATCCCTTAATTATTAAACCAATTATCTTCCATACATTTTCTTAGCTGAGTTCTTGCCCTATGGATGATAACCCATAAATTTGACGCTGTAATATCCAACTCCTTACAAATTTCTTCAGTTTCAAACTCTTGAATAGTTTTCATTCTAAAAACCAAAGCATATTTTTCTGGTAAATTATTGATACAAGTCTCTAATTGTTTTTTTAACTCTTGGTTTTCTATTTCTTTTTCAGAGGCATTATCCCAACTTTGTGGAACGCGTTCTTCAATCCAACTTCCTTCATTTTCTCCGTCATCGTAAAAACTCATTCGAACCTCTGCTTGCCCTTTTTTAGAATTAATTTTTCTGTAATGGTCTATTACTTTTCTTTTTAGAATTGATATCAACCAGGTTCTTTCCGAAGCTTTCCCTTGAAAGTTTTTAGCCGATTTTAAGCCTGCGAAAAATGTTTCTTGTACCAAGTCTTTCGATAAATCACCATCATTAACACGCACAACAGCATAATTAAACAGGTAATCTGCATAATTATCGATCCATTTATCAGGGTCTAAAGTGATTTTTTCTTGAGGCATCTTTTAATTTAGAAACCAAATATAAAGCTATTTTTTATCTTTTAAAGCCTTGTGATTAGCTCTTCTTCTTGTAGCAACTAAATAAATGATTTTCATTATTATAAAACAACTCAAAAGAGTTCGCGACACTTATCAATCGTTTCTCTTAGTTTCTATTTTTAAGAGTTTTAACCTTTTTACATCGTATTTTTGTTATAATTGTGATGTTTCCTTTACGGAATCCTTCCAAAAAAAATTAAACAACATTTATAATAAAATAGAATTAACGAAGTATTAACTAGTAAGATATCTATTGATATTTCTTACTTTTACCCCATTCAATTTATATAAAATATGTCCGTAGCAAAAAAACAGTACAAAAGAGTTACCGTAAAATCTTTGGTAGAAATGAAAGCAAATGGGGAAAAAATCTCCATGTTAACTGCTTACGATTATACAATGGCAAAAATTTTAGACAAAGCTGGTTTAGATGTGCTTTTAGTTGGTGATTCTGCTTCGAATGTTATGGCGGGTCACGAAACTACTTTGCCGATTACTTTAGATCAAATGATTTACCACGCAAGTTCAGTGGTTAGAGCAATTGAGCGCTGTTTAATTGTTGTTGATTTACCTTTTGGAAGTTATCAATCTGACCCAAAAGAAGCATTACGCTCTGCTGTTAGAATTATGAAAGAATCTGGCGGGCATTCGATAAAATTAGAAGGCGGAAGAGAGGTTAAAGAATCTATAAAACGTATTTTAAATGCAGGAATTCCTGTAATGGGTCATTTAGGATTAACACCACAATCGATCTATAAATTCGGAACTTATACGGTTAGAGCAAAAGAAGATGAAGAAGCAGAACAATTAATGGAAGATGCTTTAATGTTAGAAAGAATTGGTTGCTTTGCTATTGTTTTAGAAAAAGTTCCTGCTCAATTAGCTAAAAAAGTTGCAGAAGCAATCTCTATTCCTGTTATAGGAATTGGCGCTGGAAATGGAGTTGATGGACAAGTTCTAGTAACCCATGATATGATCGGAATGACACATGAATTCAACCCTCGTTTTTTACGTAGATATTTAGATTTATTTTCGGATATGACAGGCGCTTTTGAACAATATGTTATCGATGTAAAAAGTAAAGATTTTCCTAGTGATAAAGAGCAGTATTAATTTAGTGTTTTAGAAAAATTAGAAAATCTTAAGACTATATCTAACTATCTAAAAATCTAGCATTCTATTAATGAAAATCCTACATCTTGACTCAAATCATCCTCTTTTACTGAAACAACTCTGCGAGTTGGGGTTTACAAATGAGGAAGATTATACTTCTTCAAAAGAAGAAATTGAAGCCAAAATTCATTTGTATGATGGTTTTATTATCAGAAGTCGATTTTCAATAGACAAATCATTTTTAGACAAAGCAACCAACCTAAAATTTATTGGTAGAGTTGGCGCTGGTTTAGAAAATATTGATTGTGATTATGCAGCCACTAAAAAAATCGAATTAATTGCGGCTCCGGAAGGAAATAGAAATGCTGTCGGTGAACATTCTTTAGCAATGCTTTTATCTCTTTTTAATAAATTAAACAAAGCTGATAAAGAAGTTAGAAACGGAACATGGTTGCGTGAAGAGAATAGAGGAATCGAATTGGATGGAAAAACCATTGGCTTAATTGGTTATGGAAATATGGGGAAATCATTCGCAAAAAAACTACGTGGTTTTGATGTTACTATTCTTTGCTATGATATAAAACCAGGGGTTTCTGATGAAAATTGTAAACAAGTTTCATTATTAGAATTACAAGAAAAAGCCACTGTTTTAAGTTTGCATACGCCACAAACTGAAGGTACAAAAAACATGGTAAATACTGATTTTATCAACGGGTTTAAAAAGAATTTTTGGTTGATAAACACTGCACGTGGAACATCAGTCGTTACGAAAGATTTAGTTGAAGCTTTAAAATCTGGTAAAATAATAGGTGCTGGTTTAGATGTTTTAGAATATGAAAAATCATCTTTTGAAAACCTTTTTTCTGATGATAAAATGCCAGAGGCTTTCAAATATTTAATCAATTCAGAAAATGTAATCTTATCTCCGCATGTTGCAGGTTGGACAATTGAAAGCAAAGAAAAACTCGCACAAACAATTGTCGATAAGATTAAAGCTGCGTTTTGTTAAACTGTAACCGTAATTCATAAATTAAAACATAAACAACTGTAAATAAGTTAATTATAATCAAAAATACGCTTAATCACTATTTAAAAATCAATTAAACCCAATTAAAATAATGAAACTACTATCTAATTACCCAACTGAGGTTTTAATACTTCTTTTTTTAACCGTAACTTTTTTACAATCTGGAATTGACAAACTACTAGATTGGAAAGGAAACCTTTCTTTTATCAAATCGCATTTTAAAAATTCGCCCTTAAAAAATAGTGTACCCTTATTATTAGCTGTTATTCTAGTTTTAGAAATAGTTGCTGCATTTTTAATGTTATTTGGTATCTATCAATTATACACCTCTGGAATAAAAGAAATCGCTTTATTAGGAACAGAGCTTTGTGCTGTCGTTTTAATTTTCTTGCTGATCGGACAACGTCTTGCAAAAGATTATGCAGGCGCAATGTCTTTGGCTATCTATTTTACGATTACACTTTTAGGTGTTTATTTGTTAAATAGTTAAAACTTATTACTATTCATAATAACAATAAGCAAATTCTATAAGAAAAGCCCTTAAAATTTACGTTTTAAGGGCTTTTCTTTTTTTAATAAGGTATTTCTATTGCTAAGAAGTAATACTTGAAGCTTGTCTTTTTAAAATCGGTTTTTACTGCTTTTTAAGCACATAAATTAAAGAAGAGTATTCATTAGTGCTTCTTGCTTTTAAATTTGAAACGAAACCTCTGTAAAAAGATTTTAAAGGATTCATCTTTCCAGATTTGTATTTCTCACTTAAAAGAGAAACATAATACCCGTCAAATTTCATTGGGATTGTTTTTTCAACAACCATATGTACTTCAGAAAATAATTTAGAAATTGATGTTTGAGAGAAATGCCATAAATGTCTTGGCACATCAAAAGCCGCCCAAAACTCTTTGTAATAATTTGCATCGTTACTTTTAAAATTAGGAACCGCAATTATTAATCGCCCATCATCAGCAAGTAAATTATGCAACGTTAAAATATATTCTGATAAATTTTCTACATGCTCTAAAACATGCCAAAGTGTAATTACATCAAACTTTGTGTTTTTAAATTCTGATAGCTTTTCTTGTAAATGAATTCCTTTTTTTTCTGCAATATTTCTAGCGTCTAAACTTGGCTCAATTCCTGAAACTTTCCATGAATTACTTTGACAAACTTTTAAAAAATCTCCTGTTCCTGCACCAACATCTAAAATGTTTTTTGATGAAGTTTCAAAAGAATCAATCAGTTTTAATTTTCTTTTTAAAGTGATGTTCTTTACTGCTTGATACACTTTATCAAGTATGCTCTTTTTACTATCTGTATGAGAAATATAATCTTCGCTTTTATAATAGTCTGCTAAGTTTTCTGGAACAGGATTTGTAACCAACATATCATATTCATTGTTGATCATAACCTGATAAACTTCACCAGAAACTGTATGGTCTTTACAACTTAAAAAAGGTTGTAAATTTTTATAAAAGTCTTTTTCTTTTGCCATGTATTATAAATTGTTCCACGAGGAACATCTTAAAAAATAGTATTCTTTATCTACCCATATAAACCAATAGAACTGAAATATCACTTGGTGAAACTCCGCTAATTCTACTCGCTTGTGAAATTGAAGTCGGTTGTATTTTACTCAACTTTTCTCTAGCTTCATAAGACAGTGATTGTAATTTTTGATAATTAAAAGTAGCTGGTATTTTTACGTTTTCTAATCTATTTAGTTTATCAGCATTGTTCTTTTCTTTATCGATATACCCTGAATACTTTAGATGAATTTCAGCCTGTTCTATAACCTCTTTGTCAATATTGTTGTCTTCTAAAAAACTACTTAACTTCTTTATGTCTTTAAAATCAGAAAAGTCTAATTGCGGTCTTGCAGCAATCTTAAACAACTTCATTGATTGATTAATCAACGCTAAATTCTTAGCTTCTAAAATCGGATTTATTTCCTCTTTACGAACACTTGTTTCGTTTAAAAATTTGATTAATAAATCTGTTTTACGTTGCTTTTCAAGAACTCTATCCATACGCTCTTTTGAAGCCAAACCAAGTTCATATCCTCTTGGAGTTAAACGTAAATCTGCATTATCTTGTCGTAATAAGGTTCTGTATTCTGCTCTAGAAGTAAACATTCTATAAGGCTCTTCTGTACCTTTAGTGATTAAATCATCAATTAAGACAGCGATATATGCTTCGTTCCTTTTTAAAATAAAAGGCTCTTTTCCTTGAATTTTTAATGCGGCATTTACACCTGCCATTAACCCTTGCGCTGCTGCCTCTTCATAACCGGTTGTTCCGTTTATTTGGCCTGCAAAAAATAAGTTTTCAATTAATTTTGTTTCAAGCGAATGCTTTAATTGGGTTGGTTGAAAGAAATCATACTCAATTGCATAACCATATCTTAAAAACTTTACGTTTTCAAAACCTTCTACAGCTCTTATTGCTTTGTCTTGAATATCTTCTGGAAGTGATGTCGAAAATCCGTTTACATACATTTCAACAGTTGTCCAACCTTCTGGTTCTACAAAAATCTGATGCCTGTCTTTCGTTGCAAAACGATCTACTTTATCTTCAACTGAAGGGCAATATCTTGGACCTGTAGACTGTATTCTACCATTAAACATTGGTGATCTATCAAACCCTTCACGTAACAAATCGTGAACCTTAGGGTTTGTATATGTTAAATAACAAGAACGTTGTTTCTTTAAAGCACTTGTGGTTGGTAAATAAGAAAATTTTTCAGTGATTTCATCTCCAGGTTGCTCTGTCATTTTAGAATAATCTAAAGAACGACCATCCACTCTTGGCGGAGTTCCTGTTTTCATTCTTCCTGATTCAAAACCCTTCGCTACTAATTCTTCCGTAATTCCAGTAGAAGCTCCTTCACCTGCTCTTCCTCCTCCAAAACTTTTATCACCAATATGAATTAATCCATTTAAAAAAGTCCCTGCGGTTATAATAACGGTTTTTGCTTTAATTTCTAAACCCAAAGCCGTTTTTACACCTATTATTTTATTGCCATCAAACAATAAACCATTTACAGAATCTTGATAAAAATCTACATTTTCTGTTTCCTCTAACATGGTTCTCCAACATTCTGCAAACTGCATTCTATCGGATTGCACTCTTGGACTCCACATAGCAGGACCTTTCGATTTGTTCAGCATTTTAAACTGTATCGCCGTCTTGTCTGTTACGATTCCACTATAACCACCTAAAGCATCAATCTCTCTTACAATTTGACCTTTCGCAATACCTCCCATTGCCGGATTACAACTCATTTGTGCAATATTTTGCAAATTCATTGTAATTAATAAAGTGTGCGCGCCCATGTTTGCAGCAGCAGCAGCAGCCTCGCTTCCCGCGTGACCTCCACCTACTACAATTACATCAAATGTTGTTGAAAATAAACTCATTTTTTTGTGGTTCCACGTGAAACCTTTGTTTTATCTAACTGATTATCAGTTACTTATTATTGATAACGCTGCATTTTCTGCATTTCTCATTTCACTTTTTTCTACATCAGACTTATCTTTAAAACCCATATAATGTAAAACTCCATGAATCATAACTCTGTGCATCTCTTCTTCGGCTGAAACCTTAAAATCAGCTGCATTCTCCTCTACTCTTTCTACAGAAATAAAAATATCACCAGAAATTAATTTCCCTAAAGAATTATCGAAACTAATAATATCTGTCAGTGTATCGTGTTGTAAAAACTCTACGTTTAATTTATGAAGATATGCATCATCACAAAAAATATAGTTAATTTCTCCAATCTCAAAACCATTTTCTGAAACCACTTTTTCAATCCAGTTTTCTAAAAGATTCTCCTCTTTTAATTGAAATGACGTTTCGTAATTAAATGCAATCATATTACTCTTTTTTTTTGTCAGAAAAATAGGCCCTAACCTTCTTTTTATAATTTTGCTGCAAAGGTAATGATTGTCTGTTTAATATTTCTATTTGATTGTAAAACTGCTTTTTAAAATTAAGTGCTTTCAATTTATTCTTTTCAGATTCTCTTTGATTTGCTGTAGATTTTCGCTTTTTATCCTCTCCTTGTTCAAGAGCTGCTTTGTCCAATTTAAGCAATTCATAGTTTAATTGTTGCATTTTTTGAAGTGTGTTAGAATTAAATCCTTTTTCAAGAATTTCATTTTCTAATTGCTCCATCGTCTTTAATACTTTTTTTGCTGCCGCATTTCCACCTGGTTTACCACCTTCGCCCTCTTTAATTGCGTCTTGAAGTGCTTGTCTTAATTGAGATTGTTGCTTAAAAATTTCATATAATTCACCGTCTAAATCATCATTAGAGTCTCCTTTTCCTTTTCCCTCTCCTTGTTTCTTTCCGTTTTCACCAGACTTACCACCATCACCTGTTTTACCTTTCGCTCCTTTTTCTCCTGGTTTACCATTTTCATCTGGTTTTTCACCCTTTTTTCCTTTGCCTTTTTGTTGTCCTTTTTTCATGCCTTCTTGCATTTTTTTAGACAAATCTCCTTGCTTTTTAATCAAATCCGGCAAACTAAAACCCTCACCTTTTCCTTTCTTCCCTTTACCCATTTTCATAGACATTGCATTTTGCATGCTATTTAAAACATTGCTTAAATAATCAGCTAAGCTATTGGTGGCAGTCATTACATAGCGTTGATTAGAGATTCCTTGAGGGAATCTGTTCTCAGAAAAATTTTCTAAAGACAAATCTAAATTGTAATGCGCAGAAGATAAATCATCTTGAATTTTAATTGATATTTTTGGAAGGCGCATCGAAAGCACGTACAAACTATCATCTATATGTTCAAAATAGGTTTTAATCTGATTTTGCTTTTTTAGATCTGTTCCAAAATCTGGATGAGCAGTTGACGTCTCGCTAAATTTATGCATCAATTCTTCTTGTTGAAAAGAAAAAATAACCAAGTTTTCTAGAATTTTTCGTAAATCATCTAAGTTTTCCTCCATAGATTCTCCCTCCATTTCCATCATTGCTTTTTGCATTTTAGCACTCATCTCTTTCATTTTTTTAGAGGATTGCTTCTGGTTTTTCTTGGCTTCTTTTTGTTTATTTTCTTTTAAGTTTTCTTCTGATTTCTCTAATTCTGTATCAATATCTTCCTTCTCATCTTCAACATCAGGCAAATCCATTGGTTCTTTAAGTTTCTCATTATCCTTACGAAGCTCTTCCAGTTCCTTTTTAATTTCATCAAAGGCTTTTTTAATTTCTGTTTGAGGCGCTAAAGTGTTTTCTAATTTCTTTTCAAGCTCTTCTTGCTTTTTCGCTAATTCTTGAATCTTATTCGCAATTTGCATGGTTTTTTGTTCCACATAAAAACGCTTAACCAGTTCTAAGGTTTTTTCTAAACTACGTTGTTGTTGTTTGTTTTGTTGTGCTAATTCTTTGGCTTTTTTAACTAAATCTTCTTTGTTTAATTTGTCAGCCATTTTCTTAATTTCATCCAACAACTTTTGTTGTTTATCTAGTTTTTTTAATTCTTTTATGCGTTCTTTTAAAGCTTCTTTTTTCTCTTGAAGACTTTCGTTTTCTTCTTTCTTTTCATCAAGATTTTCTTGCAGCTTATCTGTTTGACGCTGCATCATTTTTTTGTATTGTTCTTGACGTTTTATAAAATTTTCTATTTTCTTTTTATCATTCCAATTAATGCTTTTTTTATTCTGTAAATCTTGCTGAATAGTTTCTAATTGCTCTTGTTGCTTTTGCTGTTTTTGAATCGAATTTTCTAAATCATTAATAGTGTTTCTTTGTTCTTGCAGCAACTCTTCTTCGATTTCCTCAACCGTTTTTTGTCTATAATTAAAGACTTTACTTTTAGTCTTCTTATTTCCGTTTACAGCATCATTGTCAATTACCTGAAAATACATTTCATAATTTGTTCCTTTTTGCAGGTTTAATCCGTCAGGGAACTGATAAAAAAAGGTTTGAATGTTTTGTTTCGTTATTGAGATATCAAAAAGGTTTGTTTGTGCTGGATTTTCTTCATTATAGTAGATTAACTGTAGTTTTTTTAATCCATAATCATCAGAAATCTGCCCTGCAAATTGCGCTGTTCCACGTGAAATACTATCAATATTTGAGCTCACAGAAATTAGTGGATATTCATCCTTTACAACATCAACAGAAAACTGTAAATTCTCATAATCTTTCAAGCTTTTATTGGAAGATGAAATTTGATAACTCAATGCATTGTGAATACTCTTTGTATATTCAAAACGATCATCAGAAATATTTTTAAAATACGCTCTTTTTTGATGGTTGATAAAAGCCAACGAATCTGTTTGTGAAGTTTGAACTTGCCATGTAATTTTAGTGCCTTCAGGAACGGTTAAATTCCCAGCATTTTTAATCGTTTCATTTCTTCTTCCTAAATAATTAGGATACTTTAATTCTAAAAAAACATGATGTATTGTCGGTGTTCCAATTACATTAATTTGATAATCTTGAGACTGAATTCCGTTTGCTTCTACATAAAAATTGACGGATTCTTGTACGTCAGAAAATGTGTAGGAAAACGTGGTGTTTCCTTTATTTTCCAAATAATACTGTTGTTGATTAAAAATGATTTTAGCTTCACTCGGAACCGTATTTCCGATTGTTTTTACAGAGATCGTAATTGATTTTCCTTGAATAACCTGCAAATCAGAATTTACTAAAAAAAACGAAAAAGGAGCAGGTGGATTGTAAGCTGTTCTATGGTTTACAACACGATTTAAACTTTGTGAGAGTGATCCATTAACACCTGTAAATAAACTAATTACCAAAATTAAAACAGGAATAATTGCGTATTTTAAATGTTTTTTATTCTGTTTAAAATCAATGGCTTTTACAAACGATATTGGCGCTAATTCAATCGATTTTTGATCGATGCTTGCCAAGATTAAATCAGACGCATCAGTCGTCTCTTTTAATTGTAAAATGTTTAATAATTTATCCTGAACTTTTGGAAAGTGGTTTCCAATAATTTTAGAGGATTCTTGCAAAGAAATACCTTTTCTAAAACCAATTAATTTAGAAATCGGAAGGACTATAAATTTGATCAATAAAAAAAATTCAACAAGAATAAATATCCAAAACAAAAAAGTTCTTGCTGTGGGTTTTAACCATAAAAAATACTCCAAAAACACCGTAAAAAAAAGATATAAAAATCCTAAAGAAAGAAATAAAATACTTCCTTTTATTAGTTCATTAGTATAATATTTGCGTGTAAATCGATGTAATTTTTGCGCGATATGTTTGTACCCCTCCATAATTAACTAATAAAAATACAGTATTTGTAGTAACTTGCAGTAAAAAACTTGTTAAAACCATTTGTAAGTATTTTAAAAAAGAAACAACTAAGGGTTTATAAAAAATGAAACGATGAAAAAAATTATTACACTAAGTATTCTATTGATTGGTTTTTCTGCTTTTTCACAAGGTCCTTGGACACAAAAAAAAGGAAAACTTTACACACAGCTTTCGTTTACAACAATTCCTTATTACGATACTTTATTCGGAGACCCTGATTATTCTATTCCTGGTAAAATATCGGATAATACATTGCAGTTTTATAGTGAATATGGTTTGTCAAGTAAAACAACATTGCTCATAAATATTCCTTATAAATTTATATCAAATAAAGGGTTGGTAAACCCTTGTTTAATTGCTCCTTGTCCTGAATATTCTAATAAAAAAAACACTTTAGGAAATATAGAAATTGGCATCAAACACCGCTTTTATAAAAAAGATTGGCTTGTTTCTGGGCAGTTTTCTTTGGAAGCAAATACAGGTTCTTTTGAAGCGAATTCAGGAATAAGAACAGGGTATGATGCATTTACTTTCACACCGCTTTTCTTAGCTGGTAAAAGCTTTGGTAAATCTTATTTACAGACATTTATCGGAACTAGAATTCGCACAAATAACCATAGTTCTAACTTTAAAATTGGGGGAGAATATGGTGGTAAACTCCATAAAAATATTTGGATTATTGGTTTTCTAGATATTGAAAAGTCTTTTAAAAATGGTACTGTTGTTTTGCCTAGTTCAAATTTAGCAACAGGTTTGTATGTAAATAACCAAGAATATGGTGTTATTGGCGTGAAAGTAATTGGCGAAATTTCTAATAATTTCGGAATTACGGCAAGTTTACCAGCGGCATTCTTTGGTAATAATGTAGCAAAACAAGTAGCTATCTCTTTTGGAATTTATCGTAAGTTTTAAAGAAATAATGATGTAACTAATTACTTAAAAGCCTTTTGTTAAAGGCTTTTTTTTATGCTTTTAGAAAAGTATCTTTGCAACTTTAAAATCTACAAGAAATGGAATCTAATGTTCGTGTTCGTTTTGCACCAAGTCCTACAGGACCTTTACATATTGGCGGTGTAAGAACAGCTTTATATAATTATTTATTTGCTAAAAAATATAACGGAACTTTCGTCTTAAGAATAGAAGACACAGACCAAACTCGTTATGTGGCAAATGCAGAACAGTATATTATAGACGCTTTAGAGTGGTGTAATATTCCTTTTGATGAAGGCCCGGGAAAGAACGAAAAATTTGGTCCTTACAGACAATCTGAGCGTAAAGAATTGTATAAAAAATATGCTGCTGTTTTAATTGAAACTGGCTGGGCATATTATGCTTTTGATACTTCAGAACAATTAGATGGACATAGAAAAGGACATGAAGCAGAGGGTAAAACTTTTATTTATAATTGGCATAACAGAGAAAAAGGACGTTTAGTAAATTCTTTAGTTTTAACTGATGAGGAAGTAAAAGCGAAGATAAATGCTGGGGAAAATTATGTAATCCGTTTTAAAACTCCACAAGATGAAATCTTACGAATGGAAGATGAAATTCGTGGAAATATTATTATTGACACCAACACTTTAGATGATAAAATTTTATTTAAAGGTGATGGAATGCCAACCTATCATTTAGCAAATATTGTGGATGATCATTTAATGGAAATTAGTCACGTAATTCGTGGTGAAGAATGGTTGCCATCAATGCCTTTACATGTTTTATTGTACAGATCTTTTGGTTGGGATTCTCCGAAATTCGCACATTTACCATTGATTTTAAAACCTGTTGGAAAAGGTAAATTAAGTAAACGTGATGGAGACAAATTAGGGTTTCCTGTGTTTCCTTTAGAATATACAAATGAAGAAACTGGTGATGTTTCTCGTGGATATAAAGAAGATGGATATTTTGCAGATGGATTTATAAATATGTTAGCTTTTTTAGGATGGAATCCTGGAACAGAACAAGAAATATTTTCTTTAGAAGATTTAGTGCAATCTTTTGATTTAAAAAGAGTTAGTAAGTCAGGAGCCAAATTTAGTCCTGATAAAGCAAGTTGGTTTAATCAACAATATATGCAAACAAAAGAGGATGCAGAATTGACTGATTTATACCTTCCAATACTTAAGGAAAAGGGAATTGATAAAGATAAAAGTTTTGTTTTAAAAGTCGTTTCTTCCATAAAAGAAAGAGCGATTTTTGTTACTGATTTTTGGGATTTATCTTCCTTCTTTTTTGAAGCTCCACAAGAATATGATGCTAAAGCTGCAAAGAAAAACTGGAAGGAAGGAACCGCTGAATTAATGACTGAGTTTGTTGAAGTTATAAATAACATCGAAGACTTTTCATCAGAAAACACAGAAATAGAAATTAAAGAATGGATTACTGCTAAAGAAATTGGTTTCGGAAAAGTAATGCAACCTTTACGATTGTCTTTGGTTGGTGCTTTAAAAGGCCCTCATTTGTTTGATATCATGGAGATGATTGGTAAATCAGCAACTGTAAAAAGAGTAGAAAACGCAATTTCAACACTATAATATTATGAAAAAAATAATTTTATTTTTAATTTTAGGCTGTGCATTTACTGCGCAAGGTCAGTATGGGAATAACCAAAGAAATGGTCAAAGAGGTGGTCAAAGACAGCAGCGTCAACAAATGTCACAAACTCCACAAAAAGCTCCAAAACCTAAATTTGAAGTAGAAAAATTTTTAGGAATTATAGTTTATGATATTAATAAAGCAGCAAAAAAATCGAGCATAAAATTATCTTCTAAAGTAGGAAAAGAGTTTTCGAAAGTATTAACAAAATTCAATAAAGATATTAAAGGGATCACTAGAATTAATAGTTTTTCACTTAGAGAAACTAAAGAAATGGTTGAAAGTTTTCAGAAAAAAGCGATGGATACTGGTGACTATTCGAACCAAAGGAACGTTCAAAAAAAAATGAATGAACGCTTAAAACCAATTGCGGTTACACTTAGGGTAGAAGATAGAAAATTAGATAAAATAATGAAAGTTTTACTTTCTGAAAAGCAATATAAAAAGTGGATCAAGTACAATAAGAAAAAACACAAAATTTTTCCTAAAGAAGAAGAAAAAAAGGAAGAATAAGTTTTAAAACAGCATTAATAAAACCCTGTAAAATTCATTTTTTACAGGGTTTTGTTTTTAAAAAATGTAACATTTTTAGAAAAACACGTCTAATAAATAACTACTGGAATTCAGTATCTTTACATAAATCAATTATTAACCTTTTAAAAAAACAACTATGTTCCCAATAATTCCTATTCTTATTGTACTTGGCGTACTTCTTCTTTTTGCTTCAGTATATACCGTAAAACAACAAACAGCTGCAGTTTTAGAACGCTTCGGTAAATTCAATACAATTAGTCAATCTGGTTTACGTTTTAAAATTCCGTTAATTGATAAAGTTGCGGGAAGATTGAGTTTAAAAATTCAACAATTAGACGTTATCATTGAAACAAAAACCTTAGATGATGTATTTGTAAAACTAAAAGTTTCTGTACAATATAAAGTACTTGCAGAGAAGGTATATGATGCTTTTTATAAATTAGATTATCCGCACGATCAAATAACTTCTTATGTATTTGATGTGGTAAGAGCAGAAGTACCTAAAATGAAATTAGATGACGTTTTTGTAAAAAAGGATGATGTTGCATTGGCTGTTAAAGCGGAATTAAACGATGCTATGATAAATTATGGTTTTGATATTATTAGAACTTTAGTTACCGATATTGATCCAGATCCTCAGGTAAAAATAGCAATGAACAGAATTAATGCTTCTGAAAGAGAAAAAGTAGCTGCACAATATGAAGGAGATGCACAACGTATTTTAATTGTAGAGCGCGCAAAAGCAGAGGCAGAAAGCAAACGCTTACAAGGACAAGGTATTGCTGATCAAAGACGTGAAATTGCACGTGGTTTAGAAGAGTCTGTAGAAGTTTTAAACAAGGTTGGTATTAATAGTCAAGAAGCATCAGCTTTAATTGTTGTAACACAACATTATGATACTTTACAATCTATCGGTCAACAAACAAATAGTAATTTAATATTATTACCAAACTCACCACAAGCTGGTAGTACGATGTTAAATGATATGGTTGCAAGTTTTACAGCAAGTAATCAAATTGGTGAAGCAATGAAAAACCAAAAACCTAAAAATAAAGATTCATAAAACTTTTAATTTAGAAAACTAAAAAGCTCAATTTGTAAATACAAATTGAGCTTTTTTATGTTTAAAAAAAGAATAGTAAGCCTATTTCTTTTCTTCTAAATTTTCTTCACCTTCTTCTTTAGTAGCTTTCTTAAATTCTTTAATTCCACCACCTAAGCCTTTCATTAACTCTGGAATTTTTTTACCTCCAAACATTAATAAAACTAAAGCAACAATAATGGCAATTTGCCAAGGCCCTACCATTCCTAAATATATAGATAAACTGTTCATTTTTTTTAATTTTAGAAAGACAAAGATACAAAAAAGGTTATAATAGTATATCTGTTAAAAAGACTTAATCTCTTTTTTGAATAATACCTCCAATAATTTTTTTGTTTTTTACAACTACAGGGTTTCCTTTGTAAAAAATAGACCCTCCAAAACTTACTTTTGCATTTAAAGTTTCGCTAGCAAAAACTTCTGCTTTTGCACCTGTGCCTGCTATAACAGTAGAGTTAGATTCAGATTTTAAAGAAAATCCATTGTAAATTCCATATAAATCTACATCAACATTCTGGTTTTTTGTAGTTCCTGTTAATTTAATCATTCCACCAGAAGAAGCTCTAACATCTAAATATTTTACTTTTACAACTAAATTTATAAAAGCTCTTTCTTGCGAATTTACTTCTAATTTATCCTGATAAATTTCTTTTCCAGTAATTGTTGACCCTTCATTTGCATCAATAATAGCAATGTTTTTATTGTAATATAATTTTATTAAAACCTTACCGTCTGCAGCATTTTTTTCTGGTATTAAAGAAAAAGGCAATGATAGTTTTAAGGTGTTATTTACATTCTTAACTTTAACTATTTCAGATTTTTCGCCGGTAATTTCTAATTTATGTTCTTCAGATTTTATCAACTCTACTTCGATACCATTATATACTTTTAAGGTTGTAAAATCTCCTAAATTTTTAGTAATTATTGTTTGTGCTAAAGCATTGAAGCTAAATAATAGTACACATATATAAATTATCTTTTTCATTCTTTTAAGATTTTATGACGAAAACTAAATCAATAAGTATAACAATATAAAGAGTTTTTTAATCTTTTATTGTGTAAAATATTAAAGTTGTTCATCTTTAAGTAATAAATATTTAAACTGTCATTCCTTTTTTATAGGAATGACAATTTAATAAAATCTTAAACGAAAAAACGCTTAAGAAGCATTTTCAATTAAATTAAAATCTAAGTGTTTACGCTCTAAATCGGCTTTTTTAACTTGAATTTTAACATCATCTCCTAATTGGTAAATTTTCTTTGAAGATTGACCAATAATAGCATATTGTTTTTCATCAAAGACATAATAATCACTTTTTATATCTCTAATTCTAACCATTCCTTCACATTTATTAGATTTAATTTCTACATAAATTCCCCATTCTGTAACACCTGTAATTACACCTTCAAAAACTTCATCTTGATGATCTTGCATGTATTTTACTTGCATGTATTTAATAGATGATCTTTCTGCTTTAGAAGCTAATTCCTCTCTATTTGATGAGTGTTTACACTTTTCTTCGTATAAATTTGCTTTAGGCGTATCTCTACCATCTAAATAGTGTTGTAACAATCTATGTGTCATTACATCTGGATAACGTCTAATTGGTGATGTAAAATGACTGTAATAGTCAAAAGCTAAACCATAATGACCAATATTCTGAGTTGTATATACAGCTTTAGACATGGTTCTAATAGTTAAGGTTTCAATCATGTTAGATTCTGCTTTACCATGAACATCACTTAATAATTGATTTAAAGATTCTGAAGTAGATTCTTTTGTATCTGTATTAATTTTGTATCCAAATTTACGAATCATGTTTTGTAAAGAAGCTAGTTTTTCTATATTAGGCTCGTCATGAACCCTATAAATAAACGTTTTATTTGTTGCTTTTCCTTTAGAAAAACCAATAAATTCAGCAACTTTTCTATTCGCTAATAACATAAATTCTTCAATTAATTTATTAGCATCTTTAGATTCTTTAAAGAAAACCCCAACAGGATTTGCTTCTTCATCTAAATTAAATTTCACCTCTAGCCTATCAAAAGAAATTGCGCCTTCTGTCATTCTTTTTTTACGAAGAATTTTAGCTAAAACATCTAACTTTAAAGTAGCTTCTACAATTTCTGGAATTACCGTATATTCTTTATTAGTAATAGAAATATCTACTGGCATTATATAAGGCTCAATAGTATCAGATAATTTACAGTTTTCTATAATAGCTTGTGCTTCTTCATAAGCAAAACGTTGATCTGAATACGTTACTGTTCGTCCAAACCATTCTTTTACAATCTGTGCTTTCTCATTGATTTCAAACACGGTAGAAAAAGTTAATTTTTCTTCATTTGGACGTAAAGAACAAACACCGTTTGAAAGCATTTCTGGTAACATTGGTACAACTCTATCAACTAAATAAACAGAGGTTGCTCTTTTATAAGCTTCATCATCTAAAATAGTTTTAGGTTCTAAATAATGCGAAACATCTGCAATATGAATTCCTATTTCGTAATTACCATTTTCTAATTTTTTAAATGATAATGCATCATCAAAATCTTTTGCATCTTTTGGATCTATCGTAAAAGTTAAATCTTTACGCATATCTCTACGTTTAGAAATTTCTTCTTTTGTAATTTCTATAGATAGATTTTCTGCTTCTTTTTCTACTTCAGGATCAAACTCAAAAGGTAAATCGTATTCTAATAGAATAGAATGCATTTCTGTATTATGATCTCCTGGTTTACCAAGAACTGTTGTAATTTTTCCAAATGGATTTTTAGAGTTTTTAGGCCAATCAATTAATTTTGCTTGTACTTTATCTCCATCTTCTGCGCCATTCATTTTATTTTCAGAAACGAAAATATCGGCATACATTTTATTGTTATCAGGAACTACAAATCCAAAATTTTTGTTTTTGTTTTTTTGTAAAACACCTACAAAATCAGTTTTTGCACGTTGTATAATTTCTACAACATCAGCTTCATATTTCTTTCCACTACGTCTTTTATAAACATATGCTTTTACAGTATCATTATGCAACCCTTTACCAAGGTTAATATTTGGTATAAAAATATCATCTTCATAATCATCTGTTACAAAATATCCATTTCCAGTAGAAGTTACATCTAACGTACCAATAGAATATTTTTTATCAACATTTACTTGAAACTTTCCTCTATCTACTTCTTTAATTTGTTTACTAGTAGCTAATTCTGCTAATTTCTTTATTATTTGGTTTTTACCATCTGTATCAGAAACCTTTAATTTTGCAGCAATTTGCTTATAATTATAACTTTTTTCGTTGTCTTCGTTTAATACTTTAAATATATTTCTAGTGAGGTCTTTTACAACATTCCCTTTCTTTTTAAATATACTTTTCTTCTTTTTTGTCATTAATTCTTACTTCTTATTATATGATACCAAATTACAATTTTTTATGGTGATAGATTATTAAATTATAGTTATCAATCTATTATTGTATTTTGGCTTTTTTAAAATTATTATTTATGTCTAATTCTTGGTTTGTAATTGCAAATCCTACTTCTGGAAATCGAAATTTTTCTAAACATTGGAAAGAAATTCAACAACTACTAAACAATAAGAAAATAGACTTTTCTTACGCTTTTACTCAGTTTTCTAAACATGAAATTGAATTGGTTGATACTGCAATTCAACAAGGTTTTAGAAATATTATTTCGATTGGTGGAGATGGAACACTACATCATGTAGTTAACGGAATAATGTTGCAAAGGTATGTAAAAACTTCTGATATAACTATTGCAGTGATTCCTTTAGGAACTGGAAACGATTGGGTTAAAACTTATAACATTCCTTGTAATATTCAAAAAGCTGTAGAAATCATCCATCAAAACAAAATAATTTCACAAGATATTGGTGTTTTAGAAACCGAAAATAAAACCAATTCTTATTTTAATAATGTAGCTGGTTTAGGATATGATGGATATATTGTTCATAAACTAGAAAAGTTAAAACGTTTTGGATCTATTGCTTATTTATTAAGCGGAATAGTGGGTTTATTATTTTATAAAAAATCAGTTTTTAAAATTATTTTTAATGATAAAGTAATTGAAACTAATTGTTTAATGACATTATTTGGAATTTGTAAATTTTCTGGTGGCGGAATGCAGTTTACAAAAGATGTGAATTCTACAGATGGTTTATTAGATATTATGATTGCTAAAAATCTTAATTTATTTGATTTAATCTATAATATTAAAAAATTATATAATGGAAATATAGTAAATCATAAAAAAATTGAAACCTATAAAACTAAAGAAATTACAGTTATTCCTAAAACTTCTAAACCATTTGTTCAAGCTGATGGTGAATTAATAAACACCGGAAAAGTAACTGTAAAAATAATAGAAAAAGCTATTAATTTTGTTGTGAATTAATAAAGTTTTTAAAAATATCCTTTTTTATCTAAATTATCTCAACTAGTTAATTTTAATACATCACTTCTCATTATTTTAAATAAAATTTTTAAAACGTTAAAGAAATCTTAATTTTTATGTAACATTTTCATAAAATAAACGTCTTTATATAAAGAAGATGAACTTTAAAATGAAAAATCTACGTAAAATTATCGCTTTATTCGTTTTTATATTTCTTACAGGAATTTTTATTACTGTAATTACTATAAATTCTTCTTTGAATAAAAGTGAGATTACAAACGAAACTGTAGAAATTCAAAAAGACACACTATCTCTTTTAAAAACTGAAAATAAAACAGTTTAATTCTTTAGTACTTATTTTATAATTTTAATTTCTTTTTAATTATCTCTTTAATTATTTTTTTAGCTTTTCAACAGTTATCAACATTCTATATTATAATCATTTTTCTTTTATAAATTTTTAAAAAACAATGGTGTTTATAATAGTGTGTGAATAGCTACTATAAAATTTTACTATTTTATTTTACTATATGAGTTATTAAAAAATATTGACATCTTATGAGTTGCTTAAACACTTAAAAATCAATTAAAATTTAGAGTTATTAACAATAGTTATAAACAGTAATTAACCTAAAATTCTTAATAGTTAATAGGTTAATCTATGTAAATAAAATGTGTATTATATGTTTATAAACTTTTATTAAAAACTCATAAAAAAAGTTGTGTATGTGAAACCTCTCCGTGTATTATAAAAAATAATTAATTCACCAAATAAACTTGTAAAACTTTACGGATACTTCTTAACATTTATATAATATAGGTAAAGAGTTAAAAATTAAACTGTTATTAAAAAAGTGAATTTTTTGATTGTTTATAACTGTTGATAACCGTTAGTTTCTGTACTTTTGTAACAGACAACTAAATTAAAATCAATCTATTATGACAATTGCTATTGGTAACGATCACGCAGGTACAGAATACAAATTCGAAATTATAAAACATTTAGAAGATAAAGGGTATAAAATTCTAAATTTTGGAACGGATACAAATGATTCTATGGATTATCCAGATGCAATTCATCCAACAGCCGATGCTGTAGAAACTGGTAAAGCTGAATTAGGTATTATTCTTTGCGGAAGTGGAAACGGTGCCCAAATGACAGCAAATAAACACCAGGGCATAAGAGCTGCACTTTGTTGGAATAATGAATTAGTTGCATTAACAAGACAACATAATAATGCAAACGTATTAACGATTCCTGCACGTTTTGTTTCTTTACAACAAGCGATTGGTTTTGTAGATGTTTTTCTTACTACAGAATTTGAAGGAGGAAGACATGGTACTAGAGTTGACAAAATTTCTTGTGCTGGTTAATTCATATTTTTAATAAATAAGTATATGGAATTTATAATAAAATATTTTAACGAATTAACAATTCACGAATTGTATCAAATTCTACAACTACGATCTGAAGTTTTTGTAGTAGAACAAGAATGTGTGTATCAAGATATAGATTTTAAAGATCAAAAAGCATTACATGTTTTTGGTTATAAAAATGATAAAATGGTTGCATATACACGTATTTTTAAATCAGGAGATTATTTTAAAAACGCAAGTATTGGTAGAGTAATTATTGCGTCTTCTGCGCGTAAATATGGTTTTGGTCACGATGTAATAAAAGCATCTATTACAGCGGTAAAAACGTGTTTTAATGATAATAAAATTACAATTTCTGCGCAAAAATATCTAAAAAAATTCTACGAATCTCATCAATTTATTCAAGTAGGAGAAGAGTATTTAGAAGATGGAATTCCGCATATAGAGATGTTAAGAGAATAGTTTTTTAATTCAATATATATATAGTAAGTCGCTAAAAATAATTATAATTTCACGTTTTTAAAAAAATGAAAAACGTAATAATATTAATAATCGGATTTTTATTTTCAATAAATATTCAGGCTCAAGAGTCTGAAAAAAAGTCGAATGAATTAAAATATGCTGAACAATTACTTGAATATGCTTTAAAAAATAAATTTCATCGAACCGATATGAAATTTAAGCTAATTCCTAAAAAGGAAAACGCAATCAAGTACGCCGAAATTATTCTGTTTGAACTTTACGGAAAAGAAAAAATCGAATTAGAAAAACCTTATCAGGTTCATTTAATTAAAGAATATTGGGTAATAAACGGAACCCTTCCAAAAGGAATGAGAGGCGGAGTTTTTGAATTAGTTTTTGATTCACGGAATGGTAAAATTTTGATTTTAAAACACGGAAAATAATAAATATATTACAACAACGTGTTTTAAAAAATCAACACTCAATACAGAACAATCTTATATTTCTTTATGATGCGCCTTACATAAGAGTATCCACTTCTTTTACACCACTATTTTCCAAATTACCTAATTCTATTTTCCCAATTCGAACTCTAATTAAACGTAAAGTAGGGAAACCAACAGCAGCTGTCATTTTACGAACCTGTCTAAATTTTCCTTCTCTAACAAGTATAGAAACCCAACTTGTAGGTCCATGTCTTTCATCTCTAATTTTCTGACTTCTTAAAGGAAATTTCGGATCTTCGATTAAAAAAGAATTACAAGGTTTTGTCATATATTTTTTTCCGTCAAAACCAATTTCTACGCCTTTTTTTAATTTTTCTACAGCCTCTTGCGTAATCTCTCCATCTACTTGAACGTAATATTCTTTTTCATATTTACTACTTCTAATTTCTTCAGACACTTTTCCATCAGTAGTTAATAAAAGTAAGCCTTCAGAAGCAACATCTAAACGTCCAATTGCCATCGTTCCATCAGGAAAATCATGTAATTCTCCTAATAATTTTTTCTTCCGCTTTGCGGGATTTACAAACTGAGAAATACATCCCCAAGGTTTATGAATGATAAAGTGGCGGTGGTTTTCGATCAAATTATAAGATTTTAATTGCTATAGAAAAACTATTTTTTCCTTCAGATAAACGCATATTTTTTTCAGAAAATTTTTGATCGGTATGAGAAGTATATTGTGTGATTGGTTCTATACAAAGCATGTTATTTACTTCTGTCCAAAGCATAAAATTATCAAAACCTTTCGTAGAAATTTCTACATCTTTTTTATCAATATGATGCAATCTTATGGTATCAGAATTTAAAACAGGAAATGCATTAGAACCCGCTTTATAAATAGCGTCTAAATCAATTTTTTTATCTTTTGACACTAAGGTTTCTTTACCAGAATCAGATAATAAAAAAGCCGGATGATAGCCTAACATAAAAGGCATTCCTTTTTCAGAATTAATGATAAATGTTATTTCTAAAACATCATTTTTTAGTGTAAAGTTCTTTTCAAACGTAAAATCAAACGGCCAAAATAAATATTCTTCAGTAGATTTATTTGGAAATTTACGATTTTTTATGCGTGTGTTTTTTTTATATTTTTTGATGAAATTTGCGCTGTTTTCATCAGAAGAAAGTAAAGTATAATCTAGTTCGCGCAACAAACCGTGTTGATCTTGAATTGCATCTCCTTTTTCGGTATGAACTCTAAAATTATTTTTAGAAGTTGGGCCAATTACAGGAAACATTTCATCATCAGAATTAGCCCAACCTTTATTTCCTTTTTGATGAATGTATTCTTGGTTTTCTTTTTGAAAACTGATTAATTCACCCATGTCAATTATAACTTGACTATTTGTTTTTTTTAAGAAAACTTTAGAAACCATTTTTCTATTAATTTTTAGGCAAAAATAGGATAAAAATGTAATTTATTTTTTAGGCAAAAAGATTTATATTTTCGTAACTTGTGGCACTTATTAAAAATAAAATTAGAGGATTTATGGCAGCAGATAAAGAAAAAGCAGCAAAACTAAAAGCATTACAACTTACTTTAGATAAGTTAGATAAAACCTACGGAAAAGGCGCTGTAATGAAACTTGGTGATGTAGTTACCGAAGAGATAGATGCAATTTCATCTGGTTCTTTAGGGTTAGATTTAGCATTAGGTGTTGGTGGGTATCCAAGAGGAAGGGTAATCGAAATTTACGGTCCAGAATCTTCAGGTAAAACAACATTAACATTACACGCAATTGCAGAAGCTCAAAAAGCTGGTGGAATTGCCGCTTTTATTGATGCAGAACACGCATTTGATAAGTTTTACGCACAAAATTTAGGAGTAGATATAGATAATTTAATTATTTCTCAACCAGATCATGGTGAGCAAGCATTAGAAATTGCAGAAAACTTAATCCGTTCTGGGGCAATTGATATTGTTGTAATAGATTCTGTTGCAGCTTTAACACCGAAAGCCGAAATTGAAGGTGAAATGGGAGATTCTAAAATGGGTCTTCATGCACGTTTAATGTCACAAGCATTACGTAAATTAACAGGAACTATTTCTAAAACAAAATGTACCGTTATTTTCATTAACCAATTAAGAGAAAAAATTGGAGTAATGTTCGGAAACCCTGAAACAACAACAGGTGGTAACGCATTAAAATTTTATGCTTCTGTTCGTTTAGACATTAGAAGAAGAACACAAATTAAAGACGGAGACAGAGTTATTGGAAACAGTACGAAAGTTAAAGTTGTAAAAAATAAAGTAGCACCACCTTTTCAAATTGCAGAATTTGATATTATGTATGGTTTAGGAATATCAAAAGTTGGTGAGATTTTAGATATTGGTGTAGAATTAGGTATTGTAAAGAAAAGTGGTTCTTGGTTTAGTTATGGCGAAACAAGATTAGGACAAGGTAGAGACGCGGTAAAAGGATTAATTAAAGACAATCCAGAACTAGCAGATGAACTCGAAGGAAAAATAAAAGAAGCTATTGAAAATCAAGAGTAAGGGTTAAAAGTTCTAACTATTATTAAAACTGCTGTAGAAATAATCAATCTATAGCAGTTTTTTTTATATTTATAAAATGATTACAATATCAGAAAACATACAACTATCAACCATTTTAAGTTCAGACTCTGAGGCTCTTTTAAAACTGATGAAAGAAATTTATCCATCAGCTTACAGTCATTTTTGGGCTGATAAAGGAGAATGGTATGTGAACACACACTTTTCTAAAGAATTTTTTTTAAAAGAAATATCTGAAGAAAACTCAGATAATTATTTTACCCTTTTTAAGGGTAAAATAATTGGTATTTTTAGAATTATTTGGGATGAAAAACTAGATGGACTCACACAAGAAAAACAAGTAAAATTACATCGAATTTACCTGCATCAAAAAACACAAGGCAACGGAATTGGTAAATCTTTACTTTCTTGGTTAGAAGATAAAGCAACAAAAAAAGGGTATGAAATTATTTGGTTAGACGCAATGAACGAGCAATCTAAATCTTTTCAGTTTTATAAAAACCTAGGGTACAAATACCACTCCCACACGTTTTTATCTTTTGATTTATTACATAATGCCTTTCGAAAAATGAGCCAAGTGTATAAAATAATTTAAACTCCGGTACTTCCAAAACCACCAGAACCACGTTCGGTTTCACTTAAAATTTCAACTTCTTTCCAGTTTACACGTTCGTGTTTTGCAATGATTAATTGTGCAATTCTTTCACCATCATTTACAATAAACTCTTCATTTGATAAATTGACTAAAATCACACCAATTTCACCTCTATAATCAGCATCTACAGTTCCAGGAGAGTTTAAAACAGTAATTCCTTTTTTAGCAGCTAAACCACTTCTTGGCCTTACTTGTGCTTCAAAACCAACAGGTAATGCTATAAACAAACCGGTTTTTACAATAGCTCTTTCTAAAGGTTTAAGTGTTATTGATTTTTCAATATTTGCGCGTAAATCCATTCCTGCTGCCCCATCAGTTTCATAAGAAGGAGTTACGTGTTTAGATTTGTTAATTATTTGTACATTCATTTTTTTAAAAATAAGAGAGTAGACAAATATAATAAATCAACGAAGGATTCCATATAAGTTAATAGTTTTATTACTTTTGATTTATAAATATAAAAATTATGAGCGAACAACCAAAAATAGCGGTTTTAGGAGGTGGAAGTTGGGCAACAGCAATTGTTAAAATGTTGATAGAAAACCTAGAAACTGTTGGTTGGTATATGAGAAGTGCGCAAGCAATAGAACATATTAAAGAAAATCATCACAATCCAAAGTATTTGCGTTCTGCAGAATTAAATCCACTTCGCTTAGATTTATCTGACGACATAAATTTTATGATTGCGAATTATGATATTTTAATTTTTGCAATTCCTTCTGCTTTTTTAACAAGTGAATTAGAGAAATTAAAAGAATCTTTAGAAAATAAAACTATTTTTTCTGCCATAAAAGGGATTGTTCCAGAAACAGGTTTAATTGTTGGGGAACATTTTAATAAGCAATACAATATTCCTTTAGAAAACATCGGTGTAATTACTGGTCCTTGTCATGCAGAAGAGGTTGCGATGGAGCGTTTGTCGTATTTAACAATTGCTTGTATAGATGAGGAAAAGGCAGAGTTAATGAGTAATTCTCTTAAAAGTTGGTATATAAAAACCAAAATTTCTGATGATATTATTGGCACAGAATATGCTGCAATGTTAAAAAATATTTATGCTGTCGCTGCGGGGATCGCACATGGATTAGGGTATGGTGATAATTTTCAATCTGTGTTAATGAGTAATGCAATTCGTGAAATGAAACGCTTCATAAAAAAAGTGCATAAAATGAAACGGAACATTAACAATTCTGCATATTTAGGAGATTTGTTAGTGACAGGATATTCCACATTTAGTAGAAACAGACAATTTGGAAATATGATTGGCAAGGGTTATACTGTTAAATCTGCTCAATTAGAAATGAGCATGATTGCAGAAGGGTATTATGCTACTAAAAGCGCCTTTAAAATTAAAGAAGATAAAGGCACAAGAACCCCAATAATAGATGCTGTTTACGGTGTTTTATATAACGATAAAGACCCAAGAAAAGAATTTAAAAAGTTGACAGATAAGTTGGATTAATTGTTTAATTTTGAACAATTAAAACTATTTTTAAACTTTTATAATGAAAACAATACAAGAAGTTGTAGAAAGCACCATTAGAAAAACACCTTTTATTGAGGAAGCTTTACATGAAAAGTTAATCAATGTTTCTTCTTTAGCACGAATTATTTTACCAGAAGTTTCTAAAGCTTTAAAAAAAGAGGTTAAAGTTGGTGCAGTAATGATGGCAATTAATAGGCTTTCCCCTGCAAGCGAATTACGCATTAGAAAAAATATTAAAAAGTTAGCTTTAGATTTAGGGGATGTAATTGTACGTTCTGACTTGTGTGATTTTACGTTTAAAAATACACCTTCATTACTACGAGAAATCGCAAAAATACTAACACAATGTGCAGAAAATTCTGACTATTTTTTAACCGTTTCTCAAGGGATTTTTGAAACAAATATTGTTACCAGTAAAAACTTAAGACCTTTTGTTGAAGAGATTTTTGAACAAGAATTTTTAATAAATAGTGTTTTAGAATTGGCATCTATTACCATAAAATTACCAAGAGGAAATTTAGATCAATCGGGTATTTACTACTTTATTTTAAAGCAATTAGCTTGGGCGGATATTCCTTTACAAGAAGTTATTTCGACCACAAATGAAATGACAATTGTGGTAAAAGAACACGATATCAATCAAACATTTGCTATTTTAATGGATATGAAATTAAAATAAAAAAATGGCTAAAAACGATCCGTATGCAGCCTTAAGAATAAAAGAATTTAATATTTTTTTATTGGTTAGATTCCTACTTGTTTTTGGTTGGTCTATGCAATTTATTGTGATTGAGTGGCAAGTATACAGCATTACAAAAGACCCTTTATCATTAGGAATTATAGGTTTAATGGAAATTATCCCGGCATTTTCTATGGCGTTATTTGCAGGTCATATAGTAGATCAAAAAGAAAAAAGGAACTTGTTAGCAATTTGTACTGCTGCTTTTTCTTTGATTAGTTTAGGTTTGTTTTTATTGACTTCTAATAGCGTTGTTGGGCATTGGTCTACAAATTCAATTCTATATTCAATTTACGGCTTGGTGTTTTTTGGTGGCTTTTTACGTTCCTTTTTTGGGCCTACAATTTTTTCTTTAGTGGCTTTAATTGTGCCTAAAAAAATATATCATAATGCTGCAACTTGGAGTACAAGTACATGGAAAACAGCATCTGTTTCAGGCGCACTTTTTGGTGGTTTTTTTATTAGTTGGATTGGTGTTGATAAAACACTCTGTTTGGTTTTTATTCTAGTCATTTTATCTCTTATTATCCTTTTTCAAATTAAAAAGCAACCTATTTTAAATACAAAAATTGGGGAACCAATTATGCAAAGTTTAAAAGTTGGTATTCAATTTGTTTTTCAAAATAAAGCAATTTTAGGAACACTAACTTTAGATATGATTGCTGTTCTTTTTGGAGGAACAATAGCAATTTTATCCGTATTTGCACAAGACGTTTTAAAAGTTGGTCCAGAAGGTTTTGGTGTTTTAAACGCCTCTATTTCTATGGGAAGTATCGTTACTATGTTTTTAACAACCTACATTCCTATCAACAGAAATACAGGTAAAAAGATGTTGATTTCTGTTTTTATCTTTGGATTAAGTATCATTGCTTTTGGATTGTCATCTATTTTTTGGGTAAGTATTTTAGCGCTATTTATAAGTGGAGCTGCAGACGGAATTTCGATGGTTATAAGGCAAACGATTTTACAACTAAAAACACCTGATGAAATGAGAGGTAGGGTTTCTTCTGTAAACTCAATGTTTGTAGGTTCTTCTAACGAGTTAGGTGCTTTTGAAAGCGGTTTAGCGGCTAAAATATTAGGCCCTGTTGCCGCAGTTGTTTTTGGTGGAACCATGACTTTAATTACAGTTGTCGCGACAGGGGCTTTAAACCCAACAATAAGAAAATTAGACTTAACAGAAGAGATTGAAGAAAATGAAAAGGAAGAATAATTTTTACGTGGTAATTTTTCTGTAAAAGCGATTCGTTTTTTAATACTTATTATATAGAAGGACTAATTTTTTCACCCCAAAGTAGTTGCTACTTTCAATTTTTCTTCTAATTCTTTTTGATGTTTTTCAATTGTATTTTCATCCCAAGAAAAGTGGTTTTTAAATTCATTAAGAACATATTCTTTATACAGAAAAACGCTGCGTGTGTCAAAAAATAAACGACCTGTTCTACGCATAAAAAAGTCTGTAGGTGTGCAAGCCATTTCATAATTTACAGCAAACCAAACTTCAGCTTTTATCATTTTTTCTTGCTGATCTTCATCCATAAATTCATCAAACTTTTTTAAGATGATGTCTGTTTGTTTTCCATAATTATACACTAAATATTGTGCATCTTTTTCATCAAAATCTACTTCTGCAATTCTATTATAAATAGCATCAGTATAACTTTTCACCTCGCTAAAGTCAGAGAAAGTTCCTCCAGAAAGCACAATTTCTTCAGTTTTAATATTATCAAACTCTTTTTCGAAACGGCGTTCGTATTTTTTACCAACTAAATCTACAATACGTTCAGCCATTTTTCTGTAGCCTGTTAATTTTCCTCCAGCAATAGAGATCAGTTCTGTGTCAGAAACAAAAATTTCATCTTTTCTAGATAATTCTGAAGTAGATTTTCCTTCTTCATGAATTAAAGGTCGCAAGCCCGCCCAAGAAGATTGTATGTCCTCAAGACTTAAATTAACTTCAGGAAACATATTATTAACAGCAGATATTAAATAAGTTGCATCAACTAAACTGGTTTCTACATTATTTTTATCCGTTTGATAATTGGTATCTGTTGTGCCAAAATAAGTCACTCTTCCACGAGGAATTGCAAACATCATTCGACCATCAGGAACATCAAAATAAACAGATTGTTTTACAGGTAATTTTTCATAAGCAACCACTAAATGAACTCCTTTGGTAAGGTGTAAACGTTTGCCTGTTTTAGAGTTGTTGAGTTGGCGTAATTCATCGACCCAAGGTCCACAAGCATTGACTACGTATTTAGATTTAATCGTATAATTTTCGCCAGAAATTGAATCTTTTACATGTGCACCAATCACTCTATTTTCTTCATAAATAAACTCAGTGGCTGCTGTATAATTAATGATTTTTGCATCGTAATTTCCAGCTGTTTTTAGCACTTCAATTGTTAAACGAGCATCATCTGTTCTGTATTCTGCATAATAACCTGCACCATTTAAAATCTTCTTTGGCAATAAAGGTTCTTTTGTTAAAGCCTCTTTTTTTGTGAGCATTTTACGTTTGTCTTCTCCTTCTACAGATGCCAAAATATCATACACTTTTAACCCTATAGATGTCAACCAAGAACCATATGTTCCGCCATCAATTAAAGGTAAAATCATTTTCTCTGGAATGACTAAATGTGGTGCTAATTTGTGTACAATTGCACGCTCTATACCCACTTCTTTTACCAACCAAAAATCGAATTGTTTTAAGTAGCGTAAACCTCCATGAATTAGTTTTGTTGACTTACTGCTTGTACCAGAAGCAAAGTCGTTTTTTTCTATTAAAGCGACTTTCATACCACGTGAAGCAGCGTCTAAAGCGATTCCTGCACCTGTAATTCCCCCACCAATTATTAACAAATCAAAGTCTGTTGTTTGTAAATCTTTTGTGATGTTTTTTCTATTGAAAAATGAGAAGTTGTTCATAGCAAAAAGTTGAATTTTATCAAAAAATTATAAAAAGTGTTATATTTGAGAACTTTAAAAATCAAAACTAAAAAAAATACTACAATGAAGTATAAATACTTTCAATATTTTACTTATTTATTTTTATTTCTATCTTTTTCTATGATTGCACAAAACAAGCAAGAAAGGGAACAAATAACAAAAGACTATGACGTATCAAAGTTAAATAATCTTAAAGAAAAACATTCTGAAGAATTTTATAAACAAAAAAATAAAGCGTTGTTATTAGCTGCCCAAAAAGGCTGGAAACTGAAATTTACAGACCCAAAAGGTTCTCATCACGAATTAATGGGTGTTACTAAAGAAGGAAATCCAATTTATTACAAAACCCTAAACGTTAATGCAGGTATTTCTACAAGAGCAAACTTTTTACATAATAATGGGGGTTTGGGATTAAATATTGAAGGACAAGGAATGACAGCCTATGTTTGGGACCAAGGTTTGTCAAGAGAAACACACCAAGAATATGATGGCGCTGGAGGAGAAAATAGATTTTCTGCTGGAGATGGAACTAATGCCTTGAGTGCTCATGGAGCTCATGTAATGGGAACAATTATTTCTTCTGGGTTTGTCACTAATGCTAAAGGAATGGCACCTAAAGCCTACGGAATTGGGAATGACTGGAATAATGATTTAGCGGAAGCTACAGCAGCTGCCGCAAATGGAATGTTGGTTTCTAATCATTCTTACACTCGTGCTCCTGATCCCATTCCTGATTGGTATTATGGAGCCTATATAGAGGCTTCACGAGATTGGGATAATTTAATGTACAATACTCCTTACTATTTACAGGTTACAGCAGCAGGAAATGATGGAACGGATGATTTATCAAATACAGATCCTTTAGAAGGAAACACTGCTTTTGATAAATTGTACGGAATGCAAGCTTCTAAAAATGGTTTAGCTGTTGCAAATGGGCAAGATGCTACAATAAATGCAGATGGAACTTTAAATTCAGTGTTGAGAAACACTGGTAGTTCTGAAGGGCCAACTGATGATTTAAGAGTTAAACCAGATATTATGGGTAATGGAACAGGTTTAAATTCTTCAATTGATTCTGCAGATAATGCATATGGTACATTTACTGGTACCTCAATGGCAGCACCAAATGTTACAGGAACTCTACTTTTATTACAACAATATTACAATGAAAAATATGGTGCCTTTATGAAGGCTGCAACCTTAAAAGGGTTAGCGCTACACACAGCTGATGATACAGCAGCAATAGGACCAGATGCAGAAACAGGTTGGGGTTTAATGAACGCAAAAAAAGCGGGAGAAACAATTACAAAAAAAGAGGGACAACTATCGATAATATCTGAAATCGAACTAACAGAAGGCGGCACATATACATTGGTGGTACAATCTAATGGAGTAGAACCATTGTTAGCTTCCATATCTTGGACAGATCCAGCAGGTGTAATAAGTACAGAAATTGTAAATGATGCAACACCCGCTTTGGTAAACGATATCGATATTAGGGTAACAAAAGACGCAGAAACCTTTATGCCTTGGAAACTTACCTCTGTAAACACTAATGAAAAAGAAGACAACACTGTAGACCCTTATGAAAGGGTAGATGTAGAAAATGCTTCTGGAGAATATACGATTACGATTACACATAAAGGGTCTTTAGAAGGAGGGTCACAAAATGTATCGTTAATTGTTACAGGTGTTTCTTCTGCAATCTCTTTATTTACAATTGAAAACGCTAAAACAGCATGTGGTAATACAGAATTTTTTGATTTTAATTATTTACAAACAATAGGTGGAACGACTACCTTTTCTATTGATGGACAACCGACAAATGCTACTGTAAATTTATCGGAGACCTCTTTAACTGAAGATGGAACTTTCACCGTAACTTTTGAAAATTTAGAGAACGTGGCTTTTGGAACATACCCTATAAGTGTTACTGGAACAAATGGAAGTGAAACAACCACCATACACCTTCAATTAAAGGTATTACACGCCTTTTCAGGCGAAGAGGTTGTACGTTTATCTCCCGAAAACGGTTTGACAGGAACTACTACAGCAAAAATTGATTTTTCTTGGGAAAGTTACAATAATGCAGAAACCTACCTAATAGAGGTTTCAGAGAATCCTTCTTTTAATACAATTTTATTTTTTGAAAACAACGACGATTTAGAATTTTCAATTGAAGGCTTGCAAAGTGAAACAATTTATTATTGGAGAATAAAACCTGAAAACGAATGTGTTTCAGGAGATTTTTCCTCTATATATAGTTTTCAAACAGGAATAAGTGATTGCTCGAATACTTATGAGGCAACAGACTTCTCTATGGCAAGTATAGCAATTACTGCAGAGGTTACGGGTTATGTTCCTTTTAATGTAACAGATAATATAATTGTAGATAAAATTTTAGTTACTACAGATATTACACATACATACGTACAGGATATGTTAATTTCATTAGAAGCACCTGAAAGCATAGAAGGCACTACAGTTGTTTTATTAGAAAACCCTTGTAATGGAACAGATGATATTAATACTACTTTTGATGATTCTGCAGAGGATTTAGTTTGCAGGGCTTTTGCTCCTGCAATTTTAGGGTCTATTGCTCCAATAAACAATATGAGTTCACCCTTTTCAGGAAAAGATGCTTTTGGAGAATGGAAATTAATAGTTTATGACGCTCATAATAATGACGGAGGGCAGATAAATACTGCAAGTATTACCTTTTGCACTATAGAAACAAATTCAAACATTCCTTCATTAACACACTCGGATATTATCGTTAACCGAAACAGTACATATACAATTACTAGCGCAGACATAGAAGCTACAACAAGCTCTGAAACCTCAAGTGAACAGATATTCACCCTAATAACTTTACCAGAAAACGGAAATTTAGAAAAGAACGGAACCGTTTTATCTGTGGGAGATCAATTTAATCAAAACGAGTTAACAAGTGGCTTAATAACATATTCGAATGCTATAAGAGCTTCTTTTACTGATGAATTTAAAGTTGATGTAATTAATGCAGCTAATGGGTGGTTGCCTAATAATACAATAATAATTAGAGAGGCTACATTAAGCCTAGACGACACTACTTTAGAAGGAGTCTCTTTTTGGCCAAATCCTGCAAAAAACAGGTTTAATATTAAAATGATTAATTCTGATAGCGCAAAAATAACAATTAGTTTATTTGATTTACAAGGAAGAAAAATTATACAAATTTTCGAAGAATCAAAAAAGAATATTTTTACGAAGGAGATAAATTTAGAAAATATTTCTTCAGGTATTTATTTAGTAAGTATTCAGCAAGGAAATAAAAAAGCAATTAAAAAGATTATTATTTCTAAATAATTGTAATACGTTAATATTTAAAAAGCCAGCATATACATGCTGGCTTTTTTTATTTTAAAATATATGATTTAATCTATCCAATCTTTAGTTCTTTCAACAGCCTTTTTCCATTTTTTATACAATCGCTCTCTTTTCTCGGAAGTAAAAGCAGGAGAGAAGGTTGTGTCTATTTTTCTGTGTGATAAAATATCTTCTTGTTTCCATAAGCTAACACAAATTCCGGCTAAATATGCCGCTCCCATAATCGTAGTTTCTGTAATTTTAGGACGCGCTACTTCGGTGTCTAAAATATCAGATTGAAATTGCATCAATAAATTATTTGCACTTGCCCCACCATCAACATTTAAAGAAGTTAACGGAGTTTCAGCATCCTGCTGCATCGCAATTAAAACATCTTTTGTTTGATATGCTAAAGATTCTAAAGTCGCTTTTATCAAGTGATTTTTCCCTGTATCACGTGTCAAACCAAAAATTCCACCACGCGCATACATATCCCAATAAGGAGCGCCTAAACCAGCAAATGCTGGAACAACAATTACAGGGTTTTCACCTTCCACTTCTTTTGCAAAAGCCTCACTTTCTTCGGCAGAATTTATAATTTTTAATCCGTCTCTTAACCATTGAATCGCTGCACCAGCGTTAAAAATACTTCCTTCTAAAGCATAATACACTTCGTCGTTAATTCCCCAAGCAATTGTTGTTAATAAGCCGTTTTTAGAAAACTGAAGTTCGGTTCCTGTATTCATCAATAAAAAACAACCTGTTCCATAAGTGTTTTTTGCTTCTCCTTTGTTAAAACACGCTTGCCCAAAAAGTGCCGCTTGTTGATCACCTGCAATTCCTGCAATCGGAATTGTATGTCCTTCTAAAACAAAATCACCAAAATGAAAAGAGGAAGGTTTTACTGCTGGAAACATTGATGTTGGAATATTTAATGCGGAAACTAATGTATCATCCCAACACAAATTTTTAATATCAAAAAGTAAAGTTCTTGAGGCATTACTATAGTCTGTTGCGTGTATTTTTTTATCTGTTAAATTCCATAATAACCAAGAATCTATCGTTCCAAAAAGAAGATTTCCTTTTTCAGCTTCTTCTCTAGCATTTTCTACATTTTCTAATATCCAATGAATTTTTGTTCCAGAAAAATAAGCGTCAATAACTAAACCTGTCGTTTGTTTAATATGATTTTCTAATCCTTTTTTCTTTAAATCCTCACAAATGTCTGCCGTTCTTTTGTCCTGCCAAACAATGGCATTATAAATAGGTTTCCCTGTGTTTTTATCCCAAACAACCGTAGTTTCCCTTTGGTTTGTAATTCCTAGTCCAACAATATCAGAAATATTAATATTCGTTTTTTGTATCACCTTTTTTAAGGTTGATAATTGCGTTTCTAAAATCTCTAAAGCATCGTGTTCTACCCAGTCTGATTTTGGAAATATCTGTTGAAATTCTTGTTGTTCCATTCCAACAATAGTTCCTTTTTCATCAACAATTACGGAACGCGAACTTGTAGTTCCTTGATCTAAAGCTAAAATATATTTTTTTGACATTTGTAATTAAAAATAGGACTACTAATTTACAAAATAACATGTATATAAATTATTACCTTTAGCAAAATAAAAACTCTTTTTATGGAATATGGATTCTTGTCAGTAATACCACCAATTGTGGCGATCATTTTAGCGTTAAGAACAAAGCAAGTATATATTGCTTTGTTATTTGGAATTTGGTTTTCTTGGTTGATTATTGAGGGCTGGAACCCATTAACAGGAACTTTAGCGATGATTGAAGGCATGGTAAATGTGTTTCAATCGGAAGGAAACACAAGAACAATTATGTTTAGTGCTTTGGTCGGTGCTCTGTTAATTTTTATTCAATATTCTAGAGGAGTAGAAGGTTTTATCAATATAATAAATAGAAAACTAGTAAAACTTGAAGATAAAAAAACGGGTTACAGTAGAGTAATGGTGCAAATTTTAGCAACCGTAACAGGATTATTATTGTTTGTAGAAACAAGCATTAGCTCTTTAACTGTAGGAACTTTATATCGTCCAATTTTTGATAAATTAGGAATACCGAGAGAAAAACTGGCGTATATCGCTGATTCTAGTTCGGCGCCCTCCTCAATTTTAATCCCTTTTAATGCTTGGGGAGCTTTCATTATGGGGCTTTTATTAACACAAGGAATTGACAAACCATTTTCTGTGATGATTGCATCGATTAAATATAACTTTTATCCTTTGTTGGCAATTGCAATTGTATTCATTGTCATTTTCACAAAGAAGGATTTTGGTCCAATGAAAAAGGCCGAAAAGAGAACCAAAGAAACAGGCGAATTAATGAACCCAGGTTCTAAACCAATGGTTTCTGATGAAATTACTTCATTTCCGCCAAAAGAAGGAATTGAAGCAAAAGCGTATAATATGATTGTGCCGCTTTTAGTCATGGTTTTTATGATGCCAATCAACTTAATATATACAGGTTGGGCTGCTGTAAAAGAATCGACATCCGTTTTTGATCATGCTTCTCAAGCAATTGGGGAAGGTTCTGGTTCATCATCTGTTTTATACGCCGTAATTACCTCTTTATTGGTTGCTATGATTATGTATTTTATACAAGGAATTATGAATCCAAAAGAAGCTGTAAACTTAACCTTAAAAGGAATTAGTGAGTTAATGCCATTGGCTTTATTGATGTTATTAGCCTTTGCAATTGGTGATGCATGTAAAGAATTAGAAACCGGAATTTATGTAGCAAACGCAACTAAAGAATGGTTGTCGCCAGAATTATTACCGGCAGTTGTTTTTATAATTAGTTCTTTTATTGCTTTTTCTACAGGAACTTCTTGGGGAACATTTGCTATTATGTTGGCAATTTCAATTCCGATGGCAAATATTCATGGAGCAGATGTAACGATTGTGGTTGCCGCAACTTTAGGAGGAGGTATTTTTGGAGACCATTGTTCGCCAATTTCTGATACCTCTATAATTTCATCTATGGCTTCTGCAAGTGACCATATAGACCATGTAAAAACACAATTGCCCTATGCTTTAATTGGTGGCGCAATTACAGTAATTATGTATTTGATTATTGGGTTTATGGGATAAGATAATTCGCAAAGACGCTAAGAAATTTTATAAACCTTTTCGGACTTGGCTGTTGTTTTACTAATCAGCTAAAACGCCACGTTTTTTAATTTCAGAAATGGTGCGTAAGGCGCCTTCTTTAATCGTGTTTTCTTTGAATAGAAATGTTTTTTCAAATAATGTATTTCCTTCAAAAAAGGTAACTTGAAAACGATTGTTTAGTTTGAATAATTCAGGTTGAATAAATTCAATTTTAGCAAAAGAATTTGCCGGTAAATTATCTAATTTTTTACGTAATAAAGAAGTTGTTTTCGTTTCAGAAAAACCTTGAGAAACAATCACAATCATTTCTAAAGCAACATTTTTATTGTTAATAAGGTACACGTTCCAATCATCTGTTTTATAAATATCATTGTATTCATAAACAACTGCCATTTCTACACCTGTAACCTTGGGAATTTGTATGTCTTTTTTCACTTGTGCTGAACTTGTTTCAGTATCTTAATTGATTACCAAAGTGTATAAAACTCTTCTTTCGTTATCACATCACCATCACAATCATCAATAGTTAATGCTCCTTCACATAAACCACCAAATTCATCTTCTAGATTGTCTTCATTATATTTTGTGACTTTTCCGTTTTTATAAACCGTAACTTGTTTTAAAACTTCATCCGCATCATTCGTTTCAAAATACCAAATAGAAGTTCCCCAATCTGCATATTCATCATCTCTATTTTCGTCCCACAATTGTGTAAAGTAGTTCATTATATTATAGATTTAAATTGTTCTAAAAAACGTTTGTCATTTTCATAAAACATTCTGATATCAGGAATTTGATATAGCAACATTGCAATACGTTCTATTCCCATTCCAAAAGCATAACCAGAATATTTTGTTGGATCTATGTTTGCGTTTTTCAACACATTAGGATCGACCATTCCACAACCCATAATTTCTAACCAACCTGTACCTTTGGTAATTCTATAATCCGTTTCTGTTTCCAATCCCCAATAAATATCTACTTCTGCACTTGGCTCTGTAAATGGAAAATAGGAAGGGCGTAAACGTATTTTAGACTTTCCAAACATCTCTTTTGTAAAGTATAAAAGCGTTTGTTTTAAATCAGCAAAAGAAACATCTGTATCAATATACAAACCTTCCACTTGATGAAAAATACAATGTGCTCTTGAAGAAATATCTTCGTTTCTAAAAACTCTACCTGGAGAAATTGTTCGAATAGGCGGCTTATTTTCTTCCATGTAGCGTACTTGCACAGAAGAAGTATGTGTTCTTAGTAAAATATCAGGATTTTGCTCAATAAAGAACGTGTCTTGCATGTCTCTTGCGGGATGATATTCTGGCAGATTCAAGGCTGTAAAATTGTGCCAATCATCTTCGATTTCAGGTCCTTCAGAAACGGTAAAACCAATTCTATTAAAAACTTCAATAATTTGATTCTTTACCAATGAAATTGGATGACGTGAGCCTAATTCAATAGGTTCAGACGGACGTGTTAAATCGCCATAAATACCTTTTTCTTCTACAGCATTTTCTAGCGCATCATTTAATTCGGCTACTTTTCCTTCAGCAGATTTCTTTAAATTATTTAAAGCGCCACCAAAATCTTTACGTAATGCTGCATCTACATTTTTAAATTCTGCAAATAGTTCTTTTAACAAACCTTTGCTTCCTAAATATTTAATTCTAAATGCTTCTACGTCATCTTTGGTCGTTGCTTTAAAAGCTTGCACATCACCAATAAGTTCCTTTACTTTATCTAACATTTTTGAGTAAAATTAAGGGACAAATTTAGTGTTTTTTATAGAGTTTTATCTACCTAAAGTTAAGAAAACAATCTGAGCTTCCGAAATCGATTGAAATAAAGGAATTTAAAGAATAAATAAAAAATCTTTTTTTATTTGAGAATTCATAAATTAACTATATTTGTACTACTTAAATATTATTAAATTCATAAAAAAGTATGGCTAAAAAAGCAGAATTAAAAATAAATGAGTTTATGGAAATGGTTACAAAAAGAAATAACCATGAGCCAGAATTCTTACAAGCTGTTCAAGAAGTTGCAGAAACTGTAATTCCTTATATCGCTAATAATGATATTTACAATGGAAAAAATATATTGTTAAGAATGGTAGAGCCAGAAAGATTAATTTCTTTTAGAGTTTCTTGGGTAGATGATGACGGAGAGATACAAGTAAATAGAGGATATAGAGTTCAAATGAATTCTGCAATAGGACCATATAAAGGAGGTTTGCGTTTTCACCCATCGGTGAATGCAAGTATTTTAAAGTTTTTAGCTTTCGAGCAAGTCTTTAAAAACTCTTTAACAACTTTACCAATGGGTGGAGGAAAAGGTGGTTCTGATTTTGACCCGAAAGGAAAATCTGACAATGAAATTATGCGTTTTTGTCATTCTTTTATGAGTGAATTATTTAGACATATTGGTCATAATACAGACGTTCCTGCTGGAGATATTGGTGTTGGAGGACGAGAAATAGGCTTTATGTTTGGAATGTATAAAAAGTTAAATAACACATTTACTGGAGTTCTTACTGGTAAAGGTGCTTCTTGGGGAGGATCTTTAATTAGACCAGAAGCAACAGGTTATGGTACTGTATATTTTGCGCAAAACATGTTATTGCGTAAAGAAGATTCGTTTAAAGGTAAAAGAGTTGTTATTTCTGGTTCTGGAAACGTAGCGCAATATGCTGCTGAAAAAGCGATAGAATTAGGTGCTAAAGTTTTAACTTTATCTGATTCTCAAGGATATATTCATGATGCAGACGGTATAGATTCAGAAAAATTAAAACACGTTATGTTTATTAAAAACGAAAAACGTGGAAGAATTAGTGAATATGTAGCCAAATATCCAAATGCAAAATTTGTTGCAGGAGAAAGACCTTGGTCTGTAAAATGTGATATTGCATTACCATGTGCAACTCAGAATGAGTTAAATGGTGACGAAGCAAAAGTATTAATTACAAATGGTTGTATGTGTGTTTCTGAAGGTGCAAATATGCCTTCTATGCCTGAAGCAATTCATGAGTTTCAAAAAGCAAAAATCTTATTTGCTCCAGGAAAAGCGAGTAATGCAGGTGGTGTAGCTACTTCTGGTTTAGAAATGAGTCAGAATTCATTACGTTTAAGCTGGACTCGTAAAGAAGTTGATGATAAATTAAAAGATATTATGGAAAATATTCATAATTCATGTGTACAATATGGAGAAAATGAAGATGGTTCTATAGATTATATTAAAGGTGCAAATATTGCTGGTTTTGTTAAAGTTGCAGATGCAATGTTAGCTCAAGGAGTCGTATAAAAATTCAGTAGTAAATTTAAATTAAAAAGACGCATCAATTTATTTGATGCGTTTTTTTGTACAACTTGTTTTAAAAACTAATCTTTACCATTAGAAACTTTTTTACGGATGATGGTATTCTTTCTTTTTCTCTTTGGTTTCTTTTTCTCTTTTGTAGGCTCTATAACACCTAGTATGTTAAATATGACGGCCTTAAAAATTAGTTTAGAAAAAGGGAAGACAGCAACAAACAAATATGCAATAGGGGTTTCACTTGCCGTGTTTCCTCAAGCATATATCGCTATTCTTTTAACAAAATACATTGCGGAAAACGCAGCCATATTAGAAACCTTACAAAAGATAGGGGCTGTTATTTTTCTCTTTTTAGCGTTTTATTTTTATAGAGAATCTAAAAAAGGTAAAATTCAAATTGAAACCAGTAAAGTAAAAAAGGAAAATTCTTTTTTAGCAGGAATTACACTTTCAGTTTTAAATATGTTTGCGATTCCTTTTTTTTGTGGAGTAGCAGCAACTTTAGATGCCTTTAAGTTGTTTAGTTTTAATTTTATTCCTGTTTTATTTTTTATGATAGGGTCTGCATTAGGTACATTTTACATCCTCTTTTTATATGGAAAATTTGCAAAAACCATTCAGAAAAAGACAGGAAAGCTAACAAAAGATATTAATATAGTTCTAGCTATTTTAACAGCATTAGTCGCTATTCTTACAGTAATAAAACTATTTTTTTAAAGAAAAAATGAAAACGATAAAGAACATAAAAACGGAAGGAAAGCATAACAAGCCAATTTTAATTGATGTTTTTTACAAAGAAACCAATCAACCAAAACCAATCATTATTTTTTGTCATGGTTACAAAGGATTCAAAGATTGGGGAGCTTGGAATTTAATGGCAGCAGTTTTTGCGAACGAAGGATTTTTCTTTATCAAATTTAATTTTTCACATAATGGCGGAACCGTTGAACAACCTATCGATTTTCCAGATTTAGAAGCTTTTGGCAATAATAATTACACCAAAGAATTAGATGATTTAACATCTGTAATTAATTGGATTTCTACGCATTCTGATTTTAAAAATGAAGTAAATCTTGATGCTATTTCTTTAATAGGTCACAGTAGAGGAGGGGGAATCGTGTTGTTAAAAGCTAATGAAGATGCACGAATTAAAAAAGTAATTACGTTAGCTGGAGTTTGTGATTTTGAAAAAAGAACAGCAACAATCGGCGATTTACAACAGTGGAAAAAGAAAGGTGTTAAATATGTTTTAAACGGAAGAACAAAGCAAAATATGCCTCATTATTATCAGTTCTATGAAGATTTTATGCTGAATAAAGAAAGGCTAGATATTAAAAAAGCGACTGAAAACTTAAAGATTCCACAGTTAATAATTCATGGAAATAAAGATACTTCTGTTTTGATTGATGAGGCTGAAAATCTAAAAAAATGGAATTCAGAAAGTGAATTTAAAATCATTGATAATGCAAACCACGTGTTTAATACTTCACATCCTTGGAAAGAAAATTATCTTTCAGAGGAGCTCGAAACAACAATAAAAAATTGTGTTGCTTTTTTAAAGTAAGCTACTTGCTGTCATTAATGTTTTGATAAACTAACTTTTGAGTACTAAAAAGCACTAAAATTTAAATTTACGCAGTATAGATTCCTGTCTTCGTAGGAATGACAAGCAACATCTTTTTCGTATTTTCGAAAGATGGAATTACAACCTCCTTTTCGTAAAATAATTCATGTAGATATGGATGCTTATTATGCATCTGTAGCGGAATTAGACAACCCAGAATTAAAGGGAAAGGCGATTGTAGTTGGAGGAAATGAAATTAGAGGTGTTGTCTCTGCAGCAAGCTATGAAGCAAGAAAATTTGGTGTAAGATCTGCAATGAGTGGCGTTTTAGCAAAACAAAAATGTCCGCATTTAATTTTTGTAAAAACTGATTTTGTACGATACAAAGAGATCTCAACTAAGATTAGAGAAATTTTTTATGAGTACACCGATTTGGTTGAACCACTTTCTTTAGATGAAGCGTATTTAGATGTTACAGAAAATAAGAAAGGAAATCCGTCTGCAAATGCAATTGCGAGAGAAATTAGGGAACGTATTTTTAAAGAAACAGGTTTGCGAGCTTCTGCAGGAATTTCCATCAATAAATTTATAGCAAAAGTTGCTTCAGACATTAACAAACCAAATGGTCAAAAAACCGTTCACCCAGAAGAAGTTATCCCTTTTTTAGAAGAATTACCTGTCAATAAATTTTATGGAGTTGGTAAAGTTACTGCTGCAAAAATGTATAATTTAGGCATTTTTGTGGGCAATGATTTAAAGAAAAAAACAGCAGAAGAACTGGTAAGCCTCTTTGGGAAATCGGGTACTCATTATTACAATATCGTTAGAGGAGTTCATAATAGCGCTGTAAAACCCAATAGAATTCGAAAATCGATTGCAGCAGAAAGGACTTTTAATGAGAATATTTCATCAGAAATTTTTATGCTTGAAAAGCTAGAAAAGATTGCAGATGAATTAGAAAAACGCATGAAAAAATCGAAGACAAAGGGGAAAACGATTACTTTAAAAATTAAATATTCAGATTTCACACAACAGACAAGAAGTAAAACAAAAGCTGCTTTTATGCAGTATAAAAGTGAATTTTTCCCTGTTGTAAAAGAATTACTATATCAAGAAAAATTAAAAAATTCTGTACGTTTATTAGGAATTTCTTTCGGAAATTTAGACACCATCAAAAAAGAACCTTTTTGGGTACAGTTACAATTCGATTTCTGACAAAAAATAAAATGGAAATACAAATAAAAAGAACCAATTCAGAAAATAGTGATTTCATCAACTTGGTAAAAGAATTAGATGCTTTTCTGAAAATTACTGATAGAGATGAACATGATTTTTACAATCAGTTTAACCATATTGATGTTTTAAAAAATATTGTTGTCATTTATTTTAACGAAATTGCAGTAGGTTGTGGTGCTATTAAAAAGTTCGATGACAATACTGTTGAGGTAAAAAGAATGTTTGTTAACTCAGAAAGCAGAGGTTCGGGAGTCGCACAAAAAATGCTGCAAGAATTAGAAACGTGGGCAAAAGAATTAGGGTATCAAGAATGTATTTTAGAAACAGGAACAAGACAGGTTGAGGCTATAAAATTTTATAAAAAGTGTAATTATAAAATCATTCCAAATTATGAACAATATAAAAATATGGAAAACAGCATTTGCTTTAAAAAACGACTATAAATGAATTACAGTTATTGGGAATTAAAAGAATGGTTTACAAACATCGATTTTACAATTGTTGGAAGTGGAATAGTGGGTTTAAATTGTGCATTAGAATTGAAGAAAAAGCATCCTAAAGCAAAAGTTTTAATTCTAGAAAAAGGAATGTTACCTCAAGGCGCTAGCACTAAAAATGCTGGCTTTGCTTGTTTTGGAAGTTTATCTGAATTAATAGATGATTTAGGGTCTCATACAGAACAAGAAGTTTTCAATTTGGTAGAGAAACGATGGGAAGGATTGCAGTTATTGCGTAAAAACTTAGGAGACAAACAAATCGATTTTCAGCAAAATAAAGGATTTGAATTGTGTGAAGATCAAGCTTTTTTTTCAGCATGTATTTCTAAAAAAGAGGAAATTAATCAACTCTTAAGACCCATTTTTAAACAAGATGTCTTTTCAATTTCTGACAACACTTTTGGTTTTCAAAAAGTGCATCAACAGTACATTGTAAATAATTTTGAAGGTCAAATTGATACAGGAAAAATGGCTTTCGAATTGTTGCACAAAGTTCAAAAGTTAGGCGTTAAAATTTTAAATAATATTAGTGTTGATGAGTTTGTAGAAGATCAAAATAAAATACATATAAAAACCAATAGACTAGACTTTTATACAAAAAAACTCTTCATTGCAACGAATGGTTTTGCTTCAAAATTTTTGAAAGAAAAGGTGCAACCTGCAAGAGCACAAGTTTTGATCACAAAGCCAATAAAAAACCTACATATAAAAGGAACTTTTCATTTAGAAAAAGGCTATTATTATTTTAGAAATATAGACGATAGGATTCTATTTGGAGGTGGAAGAAATCTCGATTTTAAAACCGAAGAAACGACCGTGTTTGGTCAGACAGAAATCATTCAAAATGAATTAGAAAAAATCTTAAAAGAAACTATTTTACCAAATACAAATTTTGAGATTGACCACAAATGGAGTGGAATTATGGGGGTTGGAGATCAGAAAAAAGCAATTGTTAAACAGCTTTCAGAAAATGTTTTTTGTGGAGTTCGTTTGGGAGGAATGGGAATTGCAATTGGCAGTTTAGTTGGTAAAGAATTAGCAGAATTAATAGATTAAATCTCCTCTGTAAAATGATTTCTAAAACGTCAGGAGGTATTAAAATTGAGGATGAAATTCACTTTTCAACATCAACAATCACAGAGAAGTATATTCATGCGATTTCATCAAATAAAATTCTTAAATAATTAATGAACATCAAACAAGAACTTTTTAAACAATGTAAAGCGTTTGTAGATAAACGTGCACAAACGGTTGAAGAAATTATTTCATCAAACCAAAAAGCATTGCAATCTGAGACGAAGAGCTCTGCAGGAGATAAACACGAAACGGGAAGAGCTATGTTGCAATTAGAAATGGAAAAAGCGAGTCAGCAGTTAGAAGGTATTTCTCAAATGAATATAATTTTATCAAAAATTGACTTCTCAGAAGCATCAAAAAAGGCACATTTAGGAAGTATTATTTTCACAGAAAAAGTCAATTATTTTTTAAGTATTTCTGCGGGACAAATAATAGTTGATGGTCAAAAATATTTTGCGGTTTCTGCCGCTTCACCAATAGGGAAATTACTGTTAGGAAAAAGTGAAAAGGAAGTGATTTCTTTTAACGGAATAAACCACAAGATTTTAAAAATTAGTTAAAACAACTTTTTATATTCTAGGGAATTCTTCAATATCAGGGATTATGCTAGGAGTTTTTGTCAATGCTTAAATAAATTTCCGCGCCAGTTTTTATTGCTGAAAAATGATTAAAAAATACTTTTTGGTTTTTAAATTCAGCTTCAATCAACCAAAAAGAACCTTTAAAGTAAGTGTTTAAAACAGTTGCTTTCACTTCGTTAAGCTCAGGGATCTTTTTTGATTTCTCAATAATTTTTATTTGATTAGGATACAATAAAACTCGATCTCCATCAATCGTAATTTCATTGACATCATCAAATAAAGCAGCAACATATTTTTCTTTCGGATTCTTATAAATTTCTAACGGATGATTATTAACAAGGATCTTATTATTTCTAATAACGATTAATCTATCAGCAAAGGAAAGTGCATCATTTTTATCATGAGTAGCAACAATACAAGTAATATTTTTTTCTTTTAAATAGGTAAATAAACTTCTACGTAAAGAGTTTTTTTTAAAGTTATCTATTTGTCCAAATGGCTCATCTAACAGTAACAATTCAGGCTCTTTTGCCAAAGCTCTAGCAATCGCTACTCTTTGTTTTTGACCACCACTTAAGTTTTTTACTTTGGTGTTCTCAAAAGCTTTCATTTCGATTACTTCTAACAATTCTTGCGTACGTTTTTCACTTTCTTCAGGATAAAAACGAGACAAGAATTTTTTTATGTTTTCAGAGACAGAAATGTAAGGCATCAAATCAAAATCTTGCGCAACATATTTAAAGAAATCCATTCCTGGAACTAAATGAAATTTAGGTCCTAAAATTTCATTTTCTTTCCAAAATATATCCCCATCATTTAAATTTAATAAACCATAGATTGCTTTTAAAAGGGTAGATTTTCCACAACCACTTTCACCCATCACACAAAGATGCTCTCCTTCCTGTAAGGTGAAATTAAAATTATTTAAAACAATTTTCTTTTTAGAATACCCAAAAGAGATGTTGTTTACGACAAGCATACGTGTTTATAAATAACGGTTATACCAACTATTTTCAATAGCGATTTCCCAAAAATTTTCTAGGTCTTCTTTATTATTTATCAAGTTGTCAAAAATGATAGTTTTTGCAGTAACAGCTTTGTTTTTAAGTAACTTTTTAAAATCTTTTAAGTCTTTATACTGTACATATTCACCTTGTTTAAAACAAGCATTCATTTTGTCTAAAAGTTCAACTTTATACGTCTCTTGAAGTTGTAAAATAAAAGAAACAGAAGCATCAATGTCTGCATTTGTTAAACTAGTTTCAGTGTCATCTGCGACTAAAATGATGAATCTATTGTATAATAATTGATAAGAAACTTTAAAATTTTCATCCTCCGGTTTCCAAGATGCTACAAACTGTTTTACTTTCTGTTCTATTTCTTCAATTTCTGTAGAGTAAAATTTTCTACTAGAAGGATATACCCAAACTTTAGCATCATTAGAAATTGATGTATAATCTACAAACATATTACGAATTTTAGTACTGCAAAGATACAGAAAGAAAAACCGCAAACTTGAAATCAAATTTGCGGTTTTAAAAGTATTTTTTAAAATTTTAGACCGCTTCTGTCAAGGTGTTTTTAATTAAATTCACAAAATCTTCTTGCGTACTTTTTCCTTTGTTTTTATTGTACCAAACCTGTAAATTTTGTTTAAAATCAGTATCTAAACTTCCATGTTCAGCTTTATATGCTGCTACCATATTTGTTGCTACAGTTGGTCTTGGCCCCCAAGTATTTATTACATTATTTTCTTTATCTAAAATTATTAATTTAGGAATTGCGCTTCCGCCATTTGTTAAAAATAAATCCATTAACGCTAAGTTTTCATCACGTAAAACCAATTTTAAATCAATTTGATCATTTAAATCAGCCATTTTATTGATGACGGGTAAATTCTGAGCAGCATCTCCACACCAACCTTCAGTAATTAGCAGCCAAGTTTGTGGTTCGTTTACCTTTTTAATTTCATCAGCAGTTTCTTCAGAAATTTTAATGGTTTTATCTAAACGTTTCATTCTTCTATCATTTAACAAACTGTAGTTTGTTAAATCTTCGGATTGATTTGGTCCTGTCGATTTATTTTCGGCCAATAAGTTTTTTACTAAATCTTTATATTCTTGATATGAAATAGTATTTTCTAAACTTTTTTTAAGGGTATTCTTCATAATTTTCAAACTGAAATCTCTAAATTTAGACGGGAAAAACAATGAAACTTACACGGTGTTTTTTAACTAAGCTTTAAATAAATTCTACCCATAAAATTACGTATTTTTACAAAGTTAATTTTTTATAATTTGAAATATTTTTTATTTTCTTTACTATTTGTAGTCTTCTTTTCTTGTAAAAAGGAGAAACAAGATGGTATCCAAAAACAAGATTCAAAACCCCTTTTAAGTGTCGTTAAAGAACATGGTGTTGCCGAAAAAGTAAATGCACTATTTTTAAAAGATGTTGAAGGCTGGCAAGAATTAAAGGCAGTTGATGATTTTTTATCAAGGTTTAAAAAAGCATCTCCAAATGAAGTTTTAAGTAATGCTCTTGAATTAGAAAGTTTGGTAAGTTCTTTAAAGGATAGTGTAAAACCAGAATTATTTGATATTCCTTCTTTTATTACAAGAATTAATATTTTACATAATGAAACCTTAAGATTGTCTGACATGACATTTATTGCGGCGATTAACGCATCAGAGGTTATGGCACAAGTAGAAAAAATTATTAGTGCCTTTTCTGGAGTAAATTCTAAAGTGAATACAATTCTATCAAAAAAGCGTTTTGAAGATGCAATTGGAACGGATATACTTTTTATTGGTTTAGATTCAACAAAAATTGACTCTATTTCAAAAAAAGCAATAAAAAAGAATTTTGAAGGAAACTTATTAAACAAAAAAAAATCCAAATCAGGTTTTTCTGAAAAGCCAAAAAGACTTGAGCTTCCAACACAAAAAGAGAAACAAGACCTTCTGAAAAAACAAGATTTTGATGAAAATTCACTAAACAACAAAAGGTCTAAATCAGGTTTTTCTAAAAAACAAAAAAGACTGCAACTTCCAGAATCAAAAGAGAAATAATTATGAATAAAATAATCTCACTATCTTTTTTTTTAGTCTTTCTTATTTCTTGTGGCTCAATTAAAAACGTTTCTTTAGAGGGGAAAAAAGCAATTAAAATAACGGTAAACACCGTTTTAAATAATTGGCACTTAGCAGCAAGTGAGGCAAATTTTGATAATTATTTTGGGAAAATGGATAGCGTTTCTGTATTTATAGGAACTGATGCTTCAGAAATTTGGAAGAAAAAGCAATTTCAAGATTTTAGTAAACCTTATTTTGACAAAGGGGAAGCGTGGGATTTTAAAACGTTAGAACGCACTATTTCTGTAAGTTCTTCTGGTGATTTTGTTTGGTTTGATGAACTTTTAAATACTTGGATGGGCGCTTGTAGAGGTTCTGGTGTATTAGAGAAAACATCTAATGGATGGAAAATAAAACAGTATGTTTTGTCGGTTACGATTCCAAATGATGACATGCAAGCAGTAATTGTAGCTAAGAAAAAAAGTGATGCACTATTTTTAAAGAAGTTTCAGAAATAATTTTTACTGGAGTTTTGCTTGAGTATTACTGAAAGTAAAGTGTCTTTTTGATTGAAAGCAACAAGCAAATTTCCGAAAGGAAAGTGTGACAACATTAAGAGGTAACCTCACCAACAACTTTAAAAATCAAATCATTTTCAAAACCTTTTCTCATTAAGAAATCAATTAGTTTTTTCTTTCTCTTGTAGATATTAGGCTCCGTAATTACGTCATTTCTGTTTTCTGTAATTCGGTATATTGTTTTTAAATATTCAGCCTCATCAATTTCTTTGAGAGCCGTTTTTATATTGTAGGCAGAAATATCTCTAAATTTTAATTCTCTTACAATGCGTTGTTTTCCCCAGCTTTTTATTCTGAATTTTCCTCTAGCATAACTTTTAGAGAAACGTTCTTCATTTAAAAAATTATCTTTCATCAAACTTAAAAGAATCAATTCTCTAGCTTCCGGAATTAAATTAAATTCCCACATTTTCTGCTCCACTTCTTTATGACATCTATCTTGATATACACAGTAGTTTTCTAGCTTTCGCTTTATCTCATCAACAGTAAAGTATTTCTTCTTTTTTTCAAACATGATCTCGAAAATACAAAAAGGGCTGAAATTATTAAGATTTCAACCCTTTTTATTATAGACTTATTTTACTTATTGAATTTGTTTATCCATCTCCAATGAAGATTGTGCATCTGTTTTTAGGAGTCCTTTAATTCTCATTTTAAACTTTGTGATTAAAAAGAATAAAATTGGAACTACAATTAACGTTAGGAATGTCGCAATTAATAAACCATAAATAACTGTTTTAGCTAAAGGTCCCCAAAAGACAACATTATCTCCTCCCATATAAATATGGGCATCAAACTCACTAAACAAAGTAAAGAAGTTGATGTTTAAACCAATTGCTAACGGAATTAATCCTAAAATAGTAGTAATTGCTGTTAGCAAAACAGGACGTAAACGTGCTTTTCCTGCTTTTATAACAGTTTCATATAAACTTTCTAACGGTAAATAATCTTCTTGTGAAATTCCGTCTTGTATTTTTCTTCTATCAATTAATAGCCCTACATAATCTAGTAAAACTACACCGTTATTTACGACAATTCCTGCCAGAGATATAATACCAACCATCGTCATCATAATTACAAATGATGCTCCAGTGATTACTAATCCACCAAAAACACCAATGAAACTTAAAAAGATAGCCAACATAATAATTCCTGGTTTTGAAACCGAATTAAATTGGAAGATTAAAATAAAGAAAATCAACATTAAACCTGTAATAAAAGCGCCGACCAAAAATGTCATTTGTTTTTTCTGCTCTTCAATTTGACCCGTATAATCAATTTTAATTCCTTTATGAAGTTCTTTAAAACCTTTCATCGAATTCTGAATTCGAGCTACAACTGCACCCGCATCTGTTTCCCCTGGTGAAAGTGCAGAATACACTGTTACCACTCTTTTTACATCTTTATGTTTTATCGCGCTAAAACCAGAACTGTTCGTTTGAGAAGCGACTGCAGAAACTGGTATTTCTTTGATTTTACCAGATGCAGGATCTCTAAACGTTATTTTCTGATTGAAAACAGCACTTTTATTATACCTGTCCTCTTTATTAAAACGAACATAAATATCATAATCCTCCCCATTTTCTTTATATACCCCCGCTTTGTTTCCAAAAATGGCAGCTCTTAATTGTTGTCCAACTTGACCCGTACTAACGCCTAATTCGCCGGCTTTTTTACGATCAACCAAAACTTGCATTCCTGGTTTCGATTTATTTACATCAATCTTTAATTCATCTACTCCAGTAATACTTTGCGTGTTTAAATAATCGCGCATTCTTTCTGCTGTAAGAATTAATTCTTCATAATCTTCACCATTTAATTCAATATTAATTGGAGAACCTGCTGGTGGTCCATTTGCATCTTTTTCAACAGAGATTAATACTCCGGGATAAATACCAACCAATGCAACTTGTACCTTCTGACGTAGAATTTCACTGTCTTTACCACGTCTATATTTATATTCACGCATGGAAGCAGTAATTTTTCCTCTGTGTGGCATTTCTGCGGAAGAACCCCCATCTGTTTGTGGATTTCCGGCACCTTCACCAACTTGAGAAACAGTGCTTTCTACCATAAAATTATACCCATTATCGATATACATATCTTGATTCAAAACACCAGATACTTTTAGCTCTATCTCTTTTGTAATTTGGTTTGTTTTCTCAATATCTGTTCCTTCGGGATATTCTATGTAAACAATAATTTGATTTGGTTTGTTATCTGGGAAAAACTCAATTTTTGTTCTTTGTTCACCTATAGACCAACCAAAACCTGCAAAAGCAATAAACAACAAAATAAAAGTTCCTATAACTAAAACATAAGGCGTCCAACCAGATAAAGCTCTTTTTAGTTGTCTTCCATACCAGTTTTCTAAAGAGACCAATGTGTTTTTCTGAAAATAATTTGCTGCTTTTCTTAAGACCAATCTGTAAACCCACAACATAACTGCTGTGAATAAAATCAAAGTTCCTAATGCATTATATTCTCCACCAAAGAAGAAAATTAACAAACCAATAACCGCCATAATACTGGTTAATTTGATGATGCTTTTTATAGGCATATCTTTATCTTCTATACTCATAAATTGAGAAACCAACACAGAGTTAAAGAAGATTGCTACGAATAATGAGGAACCTAAAACAACAGATAACGTAATTGGTAAAATAACCATAAACTGCCCCATAACTCCTGGCCAAAGACCTAAAGGGATAAATGCTGCAACTGTTGTCGCTGTAGAAATAATAATAGGCAAAGCAATTTCTCCAATTCCTTTTTTGGCAGCTTCAATTCTAGTCATGCCTTCTTCGTCCATCAAACGATATACATTTTCTACGACTACAATTCCATTATCAACCAACATTCCAAGTCCCATAATTAGACCAAAAAGCACCATTGTATTTAAGGTGTAACCCATTGCTCCCAGAATCATTAAAGACATAAACATAGACATCGGAATTGCAAAACCAACGAAAATTGCATTTTTAAATCCGAGGAAAAACATTAAAACAATCACCACTAAGATTACTCCGAAAATGATGTTGTTTACTAAGTCATCTACCTGACCAATTGTTTTTGGAGATTGATCATTCGTAATTGTTACCTCTAAATCTTGAGGGAAATCCTCTTTTTTTGCATTTTCTACAATTTTCCCAACTTTATCTGCTGCAGCAACCATGTTTTCACCAGACCTTTTCTTAACATCTAACATTACAACAGCGCTACCTTTTTCTCTTGCATACGTTGTTTTGTCTTTATCCTTAAAGAAAATTTCTGCTACATCTTTTAAATAAATCGGGTTTCCTTTTTCAGCTTTGATTACAAAATTGCCTAAATCAGACGGTTTATTTATTTCACCAATAATTCTGATGGTTCTTCTTTGCTGACTTGTAATAAAATTACCGGCAGACATTGTTACATTTCCACGATTAATGGCGTTTGTAATATCATCAAAACTAACTTTTGCAGCCATCATTTTGTAAATATCTACGGCAACTTCTACTTCTTTGTCTTGCGCTCCACGGATATCTACTTTCTTGATTTCTGTTAAATCTTCGATTTTGTCTTGTAAAAATTCACCGTATTCTTTTAATTTAGAAACCGGATAATTTCCAGAAATATTAATATTTAGAATCGGTACTTCTTCAGACATGCTTAATTCAAAAACATTTGGAGTTACTTTGGCGCCATTAAATGTTGGCCAATCTTCCCCTGCAGTTTCTTGATCTATTTCGTCTTTTACTTTCTGTTTTGCTTGATCTACATTAATATTTTCATTAAATTCTACGGTAATTATAGAGTAATCTTCTTGAGATGTTGAGGTAATTTCAACGACATTACTTACCGATTTTAACTTGTCTTCTAACGGATTTGTAATTAGTTTCTCTATGTCTTCTGCGGTGTTACCTGGATATACAGAACTAATGTAAATTTTCGTTTCGTTTATTTCAGGAAAATTCTCTCTTGGCATTGTAAAATAGGCCGAAATTCCTAAATAAAGGATCAGAAACATCAAGACATAAATAGTAGTTTTATTATTTATTGCCCAAGAAGAAAGTTTAAATTCTTTTTCTATTTGTTTATTTTTATTCCCCATTTTCTTCCTATTTATTAATCACTTTTACAACTTGACCATTATTTACGCTCCTTGCCCCTTCCATAATAATCTCTACATCCGCAGAAAGGTTTTTAGTAACTTCAATCATGTCCCCTTGCGTTTTTCCTGTTATAATAATTAGTCTTTCTGCAATCGCTTCATTGTTTGTTTTCTTATCCTTTATAACATAAATATATTGTTCCCCTTTTGCATTTTCTGAAATAATACTTTGCGGAATTAAGATAGCTTTCTCGTCTGTATAGTCATTAATTTGAAGTTTTGCTGTTAAATTCGGTTTTACATTTCCGTTTTTATTTGCAACAGGAACTTCAATTTTAAAGGATCTGTTATTTGGATTGATAAAACTACCCACTTGTCTAATTTTACTATTTACACTTTTACCAAGAACTGGAAACTCTACTTTAACTTCTTTATTTTTTGTGATGCTTGCAATATATCTTTCAGGAACTTCAGCCTCTACATACATATTATTTAAGTTCACAATTCTAAAAACTTCAGAACCTTGCCCAGGAGCAATAACAGTTCCTGGTTCTTTTATCACATCATCTATCACTCCAGAAAAAGGAGCTCTTATAGACGCTTTCGATTGTTGACTTTTAAGTTGTTTTAGTGAGTTGCTTTGAGCTTCGTAATTCGTTTTAGTTTGTAAAAACTGAATTTCAGAACCAATTTTTTGTTCCCACAAACGCTTTTGACGCTCGAAAGTTGTTTTTGCTAATTGTGTAGTTGCTTCTAATTGTGCAACCTGATTGCTTAATCCGCCATCATCAATAGTTGCCAATAATTGTCCTTTAGAAACACTTTGACCTTCTTCTACTAATATTTTTCGTAAAATTCCAGGCATTTCTGGATACACCAAAATATTCTGCTTTGTTTTTACGTTTCCTTGTATTTCTAAATAGTGATTAAAAATTTCAGTTTTTGCTGTAAAAGTGGTTATTAATGGGAGTTTTTTAATCGTGTCTTTTTTAGAAATAGCCATATTTATAGCTTCTAACTCTTTATTTATAGCCTCTAAATTAGTTACTATTTCTTTCTTTTTTTCTTTTAATTCTGTTAAATTTCCTGTAGAAATTAAGCTTTCTACAGAGACGGTCTTTTTCTCTCCACAAGAGAATAAAACAGCTGTTATTACGAATAATGAATATATTTTTCTCATAGCTTGATAATTATTTTATTGGTAAGTTTAATGCGTTTTCTAATGTTGCTTTTCTAGCAATTACATCTAACATCGATTGGATGTAGTTTTGTTGCTGATTGTATAATTGGTTTTGTGCTTGTAATAAATCGAAACTAGATGATAATCCTTCAAAGAATTTAATACGTTGTTTTTTCTCTATTCTTCCTGCTAAACCAACATTTTTCTTTGCGGTATTATAGTTTTCTATGCTTAATTGATATTCGCTTTTTGCTTTTTCAGCCAATAAACTTAAACGTTGCTTTGTTTCTTCTAATCGAATATCAGAATTTTCTAAAGCAATTTTTGCTTGTGCAGTTTTAGCTTTTCTTGAGAAACTACTAAAAATAGGAACGTTTAAACTCACTCCCAAAAGAGAGGATCCAAACCATTGTTGATCACTCTTAAAAAATGAAAAAGAATCAGAAAAAGCTTGATTACCATAATTAACAAATGCGCTTAAACTTGGTAAAGCTTTACTTTGTTCTAATTTCATCATTAATCTTTTTGATTCTCTGTCGTTTTCAGAAATTTTAAAATCTATGTGATCTGTAAAGTTAAATTTCGAACCAATTAATTCTAAATTGATGTTATTTTCCACTAAACCATCTAAAGAATCAGTTAAAATCAATTTTGTGTTTATTGGACTTCCTAAAGAAATATTTAACATTTGATACCCAATGCCTTTCATTCTTTTAACATTATTCAACTGACTTTTTAAGTTCCCTAAAGTAATTTCTAATTGCTCTACATCTTCTTCTTCATTAAATCCGTTTTCATAGATCTTTTTAGCATCTTCATAATTTTTTTGAAGAATTTTAATATTACTTTCTAGAGTAGAAATACTGTTTTCGGTAACCAACACATTTCCGTAAGCATTAATAACAGCTTCTCTTGTAAGAAGGGCCGTTTTTTCATTTGCCTGTTTAGAAATTTTTAAAAATGTTCTTGACGCCTGTAAGCCGACTAAGTAAGAACCATCAAATAATAATTGAGTTAAGGTAACAGAAGCATTCATGTTTTGCTTTGTTCCAAAAACTACAGGTATAAATCCGTCAGGTGGGTTTGGACTACTTTCTCTATCAATACCAAAAAAATCTTCTACAGTTTGTACAACAGATTCTCTATTGTCAAATGCAGCAGCAGGTAATAAAGAAACGGGTTGTTTTAAAAAGTTCTGATAATCTATTTTCGCATTTATCTGAGGCAAACCAATAGCAGTTGTTTCCCAAACAATTTCTTTAGCAGCTTTAATATCATTTTTTGCTGCCTTTGCATTGTAACTATTTTCAAGAGCAAAATTAATGGCCTCTTGTAAAGATATTTTTATTGTTTTTTCTTGTGCGTTTGTCACTAAGAAAAAACTGGTACTTAAACATAGCAAAATTATTTTTTTCATTTGATTTTTAATTGTTTTTCTAATTCTTTAATTCCTTTTTCTGTACTAATTCCTCTTAAATGATATTCTAAATAAAGACTCGTTAATGTATTCATTGAATATTTTTTTAGAGGAAATATTTGTTGATCTTTAATACCAAGCATCCCACTAAAATAAATTCTGCTGATAAAATCAACATCAATAGAACTTCTAAACACACCAGATTTTACGCCTCTTTTTAAATTATCCTGAATGGTTTCCTGCATAACTAGAAACTGTTTTTGCTTTAAAGACGCATATATTCTTGGATAATATTTTTGCAGTTGGTACAAAGGAGACGATTTTTCATCCTTTAAATGCTCCATTACAACCCGTTTAATGTGAAATAATTCGTCAATAGGACTCAGTTTTTGATCACAAATAGTGTCGATACTACAACAAATAGTGTCAAACATATATTCTGTAACAGCATCTATTAAAGCAGTTTTATTACTAAAATACTTGTAAAGTGTCTTTTTAGAGACACCTAGAGCACCTGCAATTTCATCCATTGTAACACTCTTGAAGCCTAGGTTTAAGAAGAGTTCGTTCGATTTTTCTAATATTTTATCTCTCATAATTCGACTGCAAATATACGGATGGAAACTTTGGAAACAAAAATAGTTTCCAAAGTTTTAATGTTTTTTTAACATTTGAATTAAAATGTAAAATTTCTTTACGTTATTTTTACATAAAAATACAGATTTGGACATTTTACATTATCAGCAAGAATTTTTACAGTACTTAGAATCTAAAGATTGGATTAAAGAGCCTAAGAATTTGTACGAACCTATCGATTATATTTTGCGTTTAGGAGGCAAAAGAATGCGCCCGGTTTTAACCTTAATGGCGGCAGATATTTTTTCTTCGGATTATAAAAAAGCTATGCCAGCAGCTTTATCTGTCGAAGTGTTTCATAATTTCACTTTAGTACATGATGATATTATGGATGATGCTCCTCTTAGAAGAGGAAAAGAAACAGTTCATGAAAAATGGGATATTAGTACAGGAATACTTTCTGGAGACGCCATGTTGATTTTAGCGTATCAATATTTTGAAAATTATGAGCCTGTTGTTTTTCAGAAATTAGCAAAAATATTTAATAAAACAGCTTTAGAGGTTTGTGATGGTCAGCAATTAGATGTTGATTTTGAAACAAGAAACGACGTTACGATTGATGAATATATAAATATGATTCGTTTAAAAACATCAGTTTTGGTCGCTGCTGCTTTAAAAATGGGTGCAATTGTTGCTGAGGCAAACGAAGAAGACGCTAATTTAATTTATGATTTTGGTTTAAATTTAGGGTTAGCATTTCAATTACAAGATGATTATTTAGACACTTTCGGAGATCCAGAAACCTTTGGAAAACAAGTTGGAGGAGATATTATCGAGAATAAAAAGACTTTTTTATATTTAAAGACATTAGAAGTTGCTGATAAAGAAACTGTAGAAAAGGTGAAATATTTTTATAGAAAAAAACTAAAAGATAACTATAGTAAGATTACTGAAATTACCAGAATTTTCAAGATAAATGAGATTCCTTTTTTAATAAAAGAAGAAATTGAAAGTTATACTCAAAAAGCATTTGCCACTTTAGCGAAGATGAATATTACTGAAGCCAACAAACAAAACTTAAAAGCATTTGGTTTGTGGTTAATGAACAGAACAGTATAATTATTCTTTACTTTTATTTGCAAATAATTTAAAATTAATAGTACATTTGCAGCCTAATTTATTGGTCCTATAGCTCAGTTGGTTAGAGCACCTGACTCATAATCAGGTGGTCCGAGGTTCGAGTCCTCGTGGGACCACAGATGATTTCTAGCACTTACAGTGATGTAGGTGCTTTTTCTTTTTAGTTATATCTCCCTGAGTATACTAAAAAAGTGGTTTACTGCCACTTATATGACAGTAAAAAGCACTAAATTATTTTATTTCTACCCCCGCTCTTAAAAAAATCGTTTTTCTTTTGTTCTATCACTTACCGCATAATTCATGTTGAAGCTTCTTTAGAAAACATAAAATAAGCTTAGAGTCCTTTTACTAAAATAAGCCCCACAGAAATGTGGGGCTTCCATTTTTTATGTAATCGTTTAAATATTTAATCCTTTTCTGGAATACCGACTTTACCTTTTCTTGGAGCATAGGTTGAATGTAATATTTTCCATCCATCACTGGTGTTATTCCAAGTTGAAGAGCCTCTAGTTGCGTATGAAATAGTTTCATTTGTTTCTGTTATGATATAGTCCCCATCAGCTTCAAATAGTACTACAACCGTTTTCATATCAGGTGAAAAGTATGTTTTCATATTAGAAAACTCAAAGACATTCCAAGTGATTGAAGTCGACTTAGCCATGTCTTTTTTAGTAAACACATAAAAAGGATCTAAATTAGAATCTCCTTGAGTAACGGTAATTTCTGGATGCTCAAATTTTTTGTAAGATTCATAATCGTTCGTCATTATTGTTTTTTGCATTGCTTTTTGTATTGCTATAACTTCTTCACTAATATCTGACGCGACTGTCTTCGCATAATATATTTGGGCGTATTTTACATATGGAGAAGAAAATGTTCCAAAGTCGATTGCTTTACGTTGTGTTTTCAATGCATTTTCATAATCACCTACTGAAGCATAAAATTCTGCCATTGAATCATGTGCATTTGGTCCATCATGCATACTCTGAGACATTTTAATATATTTCATTGCTTCGGTTATATTTTTTTCACCAAAAGCACCATTCAGATATCCATAAGATATCATATTGTATGCAGCCGAAGCATGAGCTGGAAATTTTTTAGCAAAAACTTTAAAAGAATTGAAATCTTTCAAAGATGTTGCCATGTAATTAAGTAATGGGCTCTTTGTAAATTTACTTACAATGCTCTTTTCTAGGGGTTTTCTGTTGTCTAAAGAAGCGAACATATAATCATACCATGCTTTTTCTTCTGAGGTTAGTTTAGATGTGTTGATTTCTTTAAGTTTTTGCGCTCTACTTCCCCACTTTGGATTCGAACTGCTTATAAACGCTAAAGTTAGTTTCGCACAACCACAATCATTATCCAATAGTAATGCTGAATTTGCAGCGCCAAAAGCGGCTAGATACTCTAAATTCAAAGCGTATTCTATAGCTTGATTAGCAATAAGACCTGCTTTTCTGTCACAAGAGGTGTCTTTAATCCATTGTGCATTTAAAATCATTGTGAAGCATAAAGCGACAAGAGTTAATAAATTTTTCATGATTGTTTTGTTTAGATTATTAGTGATACTTATTATAATAAATAAGTTGTAATATACAACTAATTTCATAAATTTGTTTTAATTTGAGTGTTTTATGTGTTTATTAACACAACAATAACAACGTCTTACTTATGATATAATCAATTTATATATATCTTTGTAAGACTGTAATAACTCCCCTAAGAATAAAATCACTATTTCATAAAAAATTAAGTTTTGAGTTTAAAGCAACCACGCACATGTGCCATAGCGCATTCTATTAGTATTTTAGGTGATAAATGGTCTCTTCTTATATTAAGAGATGTTATTTTACACAAAAAAACGAGGTTTAAAGAATTTAAAAATTCAAAAGAAAAAATTGCGACTAATATTCTTTCGAATAGATTAAAGTCTCTAATGGAAGATGGGCTTCTTGAAAAATTAGATCCTTTAGGGTCAAAAAAAAGCACACGTTACATCGCTACTAATAAAGGAATTTCGACACTGCCTGTTATCATAGAGTTGTATTTGTTTTCTATTGACTCAATAGATGAATCTGTGTTAGATGAATCTCAAATAAATATTAAATCTCAGATTAGTAAGAATCGTAATTTGTTTGAAGGAAAAAGAAAAGCGGAATATCTTGCTTTTATTGAAGAATTATCTGAATTAAAATCAGCATAAGCGATATAATTCTACTTGCCATTTAAAATTAGGATACTTCTTTTAGTCCTGTAATTATTTGATGTTTTTTTTAAAACCGATATAAATAGCGGAACATTACTACCTGTTTTTATACAACCTCTATTAACTTTTTAGTTTCTTTTTTGGAGGATTTGGTAATTGTTTAAAACCCATATTATATAAGGTAAATCCAAAAATATCTGCATATTGTTCAATGGTTTTTGCAACAGGAGTTCCTGCTCCATGACCAGCATTGGTTTCTATTCGGATTAAAGTTGGGTTTTCTCCCGACTGTTTATCTTGCAATTCTGCAGCAAATTTAAAACTATGTGCAGGCACAACTCGATCATCATGATCTCCTGTTGTGATTAAAGTTGCAGGATATTTCACTCCTTTTTTTACGTTATGAACAGGACTATATCCTTTTAAATAATCAAACATTTCTTTGCTGTCATTTGCAGTTCCATAATCATAAGCCCATCCTGCGCCAGCAGTAAAAGTATGATAACGCAACATATCTAAAACACCAACAGCAGGTAGAGCAACTTTCATTAAATCGGGTCTTTGCGTCATGGTTGCTCCAACCAATAAACCTCCGTTAGAACCTCCACGAATTGCTAAATAACTTGAAGAGGTGTATTTTTCTGCAATTAAATATTCTGCGGCGGCAATAAAATCATCAAAAACATTTTGCTTTTTAAGTTGTGTTCCTGCATCATGCCATTTTTTTCCATATTCTCCACCACCTCTTAAATTTGCCACAACATAGATTCCTCCTTGTTCCATCCAAACTGCGTTTGCGATACTAAAAGAAGGTGTTAAACTAATATTAAAGCCCCCATAACCATATAAAATAGTTGGGTTTTTTCCGTTTAATTCCATTCCTTTTTTATGCGTAATCATCATCGGAATTTTTGTTCCGTCTTTTGATGCGTAAAAAACTTGTTTGCTTTCATACTCATCCGGATTAAATGCGATTGCAGGCTTCCAGTAAGAAGTATAGGTACCGTTTTTTGGATTGTATTTGTATGAAGAACTTGGAGTGTTATAATTGGTGAAAGAAAAGTACAGTTCTTTCGCAGTTGTTTTTCCTCCAAAACCACCAGCAGAACCAACTCCTGGTAATCGTACTTCTCTAATTAATGTTCCATCAAAATCGTATTGAAAAACTTTAGAAACAGCGTCAACCATATAGGTTGCAAAGAAATAACCGGCACCTGTTGATGGACTTAATACATTCTCTGTTTCTGGAATGAAATCTACCCAATTTTCTGGAGTAGGATTTGTTGCATCTACAGTGACTACTTTTTGATTTGGCGCATTTAAATTAGTCTGTAAAAACAATTTACTTCCGCGGTTTTCAATGACATAAGTATCACTTTTTACATTGTCTAAAACTGTAATTAATGTATTCTTTGGATCTGATAAATCCTTGATAAATAATTTATTGCCAGACGTTGAAACTTGTGCTGATATAATTAAATACCTAAAATCTTCCGTTAAGTAACCACTTACATATCTGTGTTTTTCTGATGAAATTTCTCCAAAAATAACAGCATCTTCTTTTTGAGAAGTTCCTAATTTATGATAGTATAATTTATGTTGATCTGTTTTTGCAGACAATTCACTTCCTTTAGGTTTGGTATAACTAGAGTAGTAAAAACCTTCGTTTTTATACCAAGAAATTCCAGAGAATTTTACATCAACCAACGTGTCCTCTTTAACGGTTTTAGACTCCGTATCTATAATTATAATTTTCCGCCAATCAGAACCTCCTTCAGAAATTGAATACGCAGCAGTTTTACCATCTTTAGTAAAACTTACAGTACCTAAAGAAGTCGTGGCATCCTCAGAAAATGTATTTGGATCTAAGAAAATTTCGGGGGCATCATCTTCGCCTTTTTTTCTATAGATAACACTTTGATTTTGCAAGCCATTATTTTTTGAAAAGTAGGTGTAATTACCTTCTATAAAAGGAGTTCCTATTTTTTCGTAATTCCATAATTCTGATAAACGATCTTTTAATTGTTCTCTGTAAGGAATCTTACTTAAATAATCGAAAGTAACCTCGTTTTCTGCTTTTACCCAAGCTTCAGTTTCTGGGCTTTTATCATTTTCTAGCCATCTGTAATTATCTACGACTGTAGTTCCAAAAATGGAATCTACAACTGGTTTTTTTGTGGTTTCAGGATACGTCACGGTACTATTTCTTTGTTTTTTTTCTTCTGTGCAAGAAACAAAAATTAAACTAACACAAAGAATATGAAAAATAAATCTTTTACTCATGGCTTTTATATTTATTGAGTTTACTAAATTTCATAAAATAAACATTTTAACATTTTTCGAAGTTTTAAAAACGAAAATTGTAATGCATATAGTATATAAACGACTATTTTCACACGAAAGAAGAAAAAACAGATTTCTGCTTTGGTAGAAAAGACTAAATTAAGAAAATTTCAACAATGTTGAGAAAAACAGTTTATTATGACAGAAAATTTAACAAAAGAAACATTTTTAGAAAAAGTATTCAATTTTGAAAAAAATAAAGATTGGAAGTTTGAAGGTAAAAGACCAGCAATCATAGATTTTTATGCAGATTGGTGTGGACCTTGTAAAATGATTGCGCCAATTTTAGAAGACCTTTCAGAAGCATATGAAGGTAAAATTGATATCTATAAAATTGATACAGAAGCAGAGCAAGAATTATCTGCAGCATTTGGAATTAGAAGCATTCCTTCTATGTTATTTTGTCCTGCCGAAGGGCAACCACAAATGTCAAACGGAGCATTACCAAAAGCAGAATTAGAAAGAATTATTGCAGATGTTTTAAAGGTAACAAAATAGTTTTATTTTGTTATTCCTGCCTTTCGACTATCGTTGAAGATAAACTCCAGTAGAAATCTATAGTAAATTCATGAAAAAAACCTGAAAAATTCACTTTTTAGGTTTTTTTATTGCAAAAATTATATACATAAGAATTTTATGCATAATAAAATTATGTATATATTTGATGCGAGTCGTTTTAAAATGAAGTGACAGCGAAAACAGAATAAGTTAGGTTTTACAATTACATGATTAAACAAATAAACGATTACACATTTTTATAACATGGGAAATCAGAAATTATACAAAGGTTCTTTACAAACCATTATTTTAAGATTATTAGAAAGTAATGATAAAATGTATGGATATGAAATTACTCAAAAAGTAAAAGAACTCACCAAAGGCGAATTGCAAATTACAGAAGGTGCTTTATACCCAGCTTTGCACAAATTAGAAGCAGATGGTTTGTTAGATGTTGAGGTTGCAAAAGTGGGAAATCGTCTCCGAAAATATTACAAACTAACCGAAAGAGGAACCAAAGAAACCGCCAACAAGTTGGAAGAAATGCAAGAGTTTTTAAAAACGATGCAGCATTTGGTAAATCCTAAATTTAGTTTGGAATAATATGGAACTTACAAAAGAACAACTTTTACAAATAGACAATTACATTTTTGTTTGTGGTATTAAATTCTATGATGTCAGAACAGAAATAGTAGATCATTTTGCGAATATTTTAGAGCAAAAATTAGATGAAAATCCTAATTTGAATTTTAAGCAAGAAATTAGAACTATTCATCGTGATTTTAGCGACAGTGGTTTTAGTAAATTACTAAAAGAGAAAACGAAATCTGTTGAAAAAAGATTTTACAAACAGTCTTTACAACACCTAATTACATTTTTTAAACTCCCAAAGATTATAATTACAACCGCTTTATTTTATGTGTTGTTTTTGGTGATGAATTTTATTGACGATAAAGATTCTTTTTTTGCTATTTTAAGTTTTATTTTAATCTTTTTAGCCTTTCGATTATTGTTTAATGTAAATATGAGAAACTCAAAAAAAGATACTTTTTTGGCCTTAAATATGACATTAAATTTTTTCAATTTATTTTATTTCTTTGTCATGATGTTTGATATGCTTTCAAGAAGGAGAGGTGCCGAAAGCTACTTAAGTGCTACTTATAACAATATAGAACTAGGAGTTTTTGTAATGTTATTATTGTTCTATTGGTCAGGAGAATATGTGTTTTATCAGCATAAAAAAGTAGTTAAAGAACAATATCCAAATGTAATTGTATAATGATGGAACTTACAAAAGAACAAATTCTACATATAGACCATCGTTTAGAAAATGATGGCGTAAAATACTGGGATATCAGAATAGAAATGTTAGATCATGTAGTTTCGGATGTTGAGAAACACTTGCAACTAGAAAGTTCTGAAAATGAATTTAAAGAAATGGTTCAAGAATCTTTTATTGCATTAGGATGGAAAGTGAATTTTAATGGAAATAATTTTCCTAACTCAAATACAAATGCTTGGAAAAACGTAAATAAAGAATATAGAAGAATGTATCATCAAGGATTTATTAACTTTTTTAAGTCTTTTAAAAACATTGGTCTTCTTCTTTGTTTTATTGTGACATTTCTTACCGTTTCTAATTACGTAAACTTTAAAATATTCAAAACGATAAGTTTTGTTCTTTTCGTTTTACCAATACTATTTTTTATTTTCTATTCAATAAAAGTTTGGTTAAAAAAATTCGGTAAATCTATTCATCTAAATTATGGTAATTTCTATTTCGGTCTTGCTTTTATTATGTTCAATATGCCACTTCAGTTTATAAAATACACTACAGAGAGTAATCAAAGAATATTTTTAATTATTTCAATTTCTATATATTTTATTGCTACTTATTCTGGTTACCAAGTTTATAAAAAAGCAGTTTTTAAAGTTGAAAAAATGCGAAAAGAATTATTGTCATGAAACTAACAGAAAACCACATAGACCAACTCTACAAATTCACTAGAAAACATTATGTCTATTTCTATGATGTCCAATCAGAATTGGTAGATCATTTAGCTAACGATATTGAAGGAATTTGGGAGGAAAAGCCAAATTTATCTTTTGAACAAGCAAGAGATGCATCCTTCAAAAAATTTGGCATTTTTGGTTTTATGGATGTTATTGAAGCCAAACAAAAACAAATGAACAAACGGTACATGAAAATTTTATGGCGTTTTGTAAAAGAGTGGTTTACACTTCCTAAATTGGTGATAACATCAAGTATCTTTTTGGTGCTTTTCTATATACTACAAATACAATTTTCAGAATATATTTTACTAGGTGCAATGCTTATTTTAGTTATTTTCGATTTAATAAAACAATCAAAAGCAAAGAAAAAGCCTAAAAAGCCAGCGCAAAAAAAAGAAAATATTTTCTTATTAGAATCTATGATTGGCGATACGAGACAGGGTTTTTCAGCTGTAGCTTTTCTTAATATATTTAACTCGATAAACTTTCTAAACGTTCCTTTTAGTTCGTTAGAAAATCATTGGTTATTGCTCATCTCTTTTTCTGCAACATTAATAATTATTCTATTTTATGTTACGGCTTATTTAATACCACAAAAAGCAGAAGAATTGCTACAAGAAACGTATCCAGAATATAAACTTGTAAACAACCTGTAACAATCTCTTTTTTTAAACTACTTATTAGCAATCAAACTAATTTAATAAATATATGATTTCACACTTTTTAAAGTTAGAATGGAAACAATATTTTAGGGCTGCCAATTGGCAAAAAAGTGTTTTCCTAAATATTCTTTTGGTTTTCTTCGGGATATTGTTTGCTGGTTATTTTCTTTTGGCGGGAATTTTAGCTTTTAAAGTAATTAAGAAAATTTTTCCTGAAGAGGATCCTTTAGTTTTAGTCAATTCCTTTTTGCTTTTTGCAATTGTTGGCGATTTAATTTTTAGATACCTCATGCAAAAATTACCAGTAATGAATATTAAACCATTGCTAACTTTAAATATCCCAAGAAATAAAATTGTGCATTTTATTTTGATAAAATCATCATTCTCATTTTTTAATATGATGAGTTTGTTTTTTTACATTCCTTTTTCGCTAGTTTTAATCAAAGAAGGTTATGATGTTGCTGGAGTTTTAGGTTGGTTGGCAACCATGATTTTATTGATACAATCTGCTAACTTTTTAAATTTTTTAATCAATAAAAATAATATCGCCCTTGGCGGATTAATAATCTTATTGATTGGAGGCTATTTGGTACAGCATTATGAATTTTTTAATCTTGCAGGTTTTATCGGTAAGGGATTTGATTTTATCTATCAAGATCCAATTTTTGCCATTGGATTTTTAGGATTACTTATTATTCTTTACGTGTTAAATTATAGACAATTAAGAAACGAAGTTTATTTAGATGCGCTAATTTCTGAAAAAGTAAAAGAAGCAAATGCATCAGATTTATCTTTTGCAGACAAACTTGGCGATTTAGCACCGTTTATAAAAAACGATTTACGTTTAATGTGGAGAAATAAACGAACAAAATCAGGTATTTGGATGTTGTTAATGGGTTTATTGTATGGTTTATTTTTCTATCCACAACCAACATACAAGGATGTGGAATTTATATATGTTTTAGTAGGAATTTTTTCAACAGGAACTTTCTTAATTAATTTTGGGCAATTTATTCCAGCTTGGGATAGCGGTTATTACAAACTGTTAATGAGTCAGAATTTTAAATACGAACGGTATTTAAAATCAAAATTTACAATTATGGCAATTAGTGTTGTTGCCCTTTTTGTTCTTGGAATTCCTTATGTGTATTTTGGATGGAAAGTTTTACTGGTTCATTTTGCAGCCATGATTTACAACATTGGTGTGAACACACATGTAATTATGTACGGAGGAACCTTTAATCGAAAGAAAATAAATTTAGATGAAAAAGCAGCGCTTAATTTTCAAGGAACAGGAGCTGTACAATGGATTATAGGTTTGCCTTTAATGGTTTTCCCTATGGTAATTTTTGCGTTGGTAAATTGGCTAGTAAGTTTCGAAATTGCAGTACTTGTTATTGCAACTTTAGGCTTTTTAGGGATTGCTTTGCATCAAAAGTTAATGGTATTTATCACAAAAAAATACATTGCAAATAAGTATGTAATGATTCACGCATTTAATCAAGAAAACTAAAAACTATGATACAAACTACGCAACTTTCAAAAAAATACGGAAAAACAGAAGTTTTACATATAGATGCTTTAGAAATTCCTACCGGACAAAGTTTTGGTTTGGTTGGTAATAACGGCGCAGGAAAAACAACATTATTCAATATTCTATTAGATTTAATTAGACCAACAACAGGTTCAATTACAAATAATAATATTGTTGTAAACCAAAGTGAAGATTGGAAAGCTTTTACAGGTTCTTTTATTGATGAATCTTTTTTAATTGGCTATTTAACTCCGGAAGAATACTTCGAATTTATTGGCGATTTAAGAGGGATGAATACAGCAGATGTTGCTAAATTTTTAGCTCAGTTTGATGAGTTTTTCAATGGAGAAATTGTTGGAAAGAAAAAATACTTAAGAGATTTAAGTAAAGGAAATCAGAAAAAAGCAGGAATTGTAGCTGCAATGATGGGTGATCCTAAAGTGGTTATTTTAGATGAGCCTTTTGCTAATTTAGACCCAACAACACAAATTAGATTAAAAATATTGATTAAAGAATTAACTGAAAACAAAGAAGTAACCGTTTTAATTTCGAGTCACGATTTAACACACATAACAGAAGTTTGTGAGCGAATTGTTGTTCTAGACAAAGGAAATGTGGTCAAAGACATCCAAACATCCGCAGAAACTTTAAAAGAATTAGAAAGCTATTTTTCAGTTTAAATAGGCTATTCTTAATTTATTGTTATTTTTACACTCTTATGTATACTATTTTCTAAAGATTTTAGTTTTAAATAAGAGTTTTTAGTTTTTATAAAACAAATTTTTAATTTAGATTTATCTGTGTGAAAAACACTCAAAAAATAATAGCCTTTCTTATTCTTTTTATTGCTGCATATGCTTGTAGTGTAAAAAAAGATACTGTTGTTAGTAGAAATTTTCAGGCGATAACTACAAAATACAATGTCTTATTTAACGGTAAAGAAGCCTTTAAAAAAGGAATTGAAGATATCAATAATAATTACAAAGACGATTGGTTTAAACGTTTACCAATAGAACCGATCGTGTTTGAAGAAGATAAAATAGTTTTACCTTCTTTTAAGAACAATGGTCCAGGTGCAGGTTTTAGAGGAAGTGAAGATGAAGAAAAAAAGGAGCTAACGACTTTTGAGAGAGCAGAAGAAAAAGCAGTAAAAGCCATTCAAAGACATGGCATGAATATTAACGGAATTGAACGCAACAGGCAAATTGATGATGCTTATTTGTTGTTAGGTAAATCTCGTTATTATACACAGCGTTTTATTCCTGCAATTGAAGCTTTTAATTATGTAATTGCCAATTATCCGCAAGCGGATTTAATTGCAGAAACTAAAATATGGAGAGCCAAAGCAAATACTAGAAATGATAATGAAGAAATTGCCATAGAAGCAATGAAATTATTATTGTTTGTTAGAGATAGTTTAGAAGCTGATTTGCCTGATGAAATCAAAGAGCAAGCTTACACAGCTTTAGCGATGGCATATGTAAAAACCGATAGCATGCAAAATGCTAAAAAGCATTTACAATTAGCAACAAGAACTTTAACAAACAGAGATCAAGCCGCACGAAACCTATTTGTTTTAGGACAAATGTATAGTGATGAAAATAAAAAAGATTCTGCTTTTTATGTTTTTGAAAAGTTAGCCAACTTTAAAAAAGCACCTTACAAATACAAGATTCATGCAAATATAGAACTAGCAAAAAACTTTTCTAAAGATTCAATAGCAACAACGTTATTAGAAAGATTTCAAAAGCTAATTAAGAACAGAGATAACAGACCGTATTTAGATGAGTTGTATTATCAAGCAGCTGTTTTACATCAAAATAATGATAGCGTACAATTAGCTTTAGTGAATTACAATAATTCTTTAAGAGCTAAAAACGGAAGTGATACACAGAAAACGTTCACCTATGAAAAATTAGGTAACCTGTACTTTAAAGATGCAGAATATCAGTTTGCAAGTGCTTATTATGATAGTGTTTTACAAGTTTCTACAGATAGTTTAGATATTAGAATTCGACGTGTTAAAAGAAAGCATAGAAACTTAGCGTCTTTAATTAAGTTCGAAGAAGTTGTAACGGTAAATGATAGTATTGTTAGAATTGCTTCTTTATCTAAAGACGAACAAAAATTGTTTTTTGAAAGTTATATAGAAAATCTAAAGAAAGCTGATGAAGATGCTGCTCAATTAAGATTGAATCAGCTTGCATTTGGTGATTTAGATGGTGGCTTACCAGATGCAAACAAAGGAAAATGGTATTTCTACAACAGTCAATCGTTAAGTTTCGGGAAAACCCAATTTAAAAGAACGTGGGGAAATAGAAGGTTAGAAGATGATTGGAGATGGTCTGAAAAAGCAACAATTGGAGGGAATGCAATAAAAGATTCTGTTCAGGTAAAGAAGGTGAACCTAAAATATGATTTAGAGACTTATTTAAGCGCTATTCCTGTTGAAAAAGAAACAATAGACAGTTTAAAAACAGATAGAAATCAGGCATTATACGAATTAGGATTGATTTATAAAGAGCAATTCAAAAATCAAAATTTAGCAAAATTAAGATTAGAAAGATTGGCTACTTTACAACCAAAAGAAGCCTTAATTTTACCGATTAATTGGCACTTGTATCAAATTTATAACAACCTAGGTGATGTAGAAAATGCCGAAAAGCACAAGAATGTAATTCTCACAAAATATGCAGACACAAAATTTGCACAAGTAATTTTAAATCCGAATACAATTACCGAAGAAGAAGTTGCTATTAGCGAGGTAGAAAAAGGATATAAAGAAATGTATTATTTATACAAAGAGAATAAATTTGAAGAGGTAATCTCTAAAATTAATGAGTTTGTAGCGACCATACCAAATTCAGGTTTAGTTCCGAAATTCGAACTTTTAAAAGCCTATGCGATTGGTAAATACCAAGACACAGAAGCTTATGAAGTTGCGTTAAATTTTGTAGCTGTAAGTTATGGAAGCACAGAAGAAGGTAAAAAAGCCAAAGCGATTTTAGAGCAATTAAAAAAGTAAAAAAGAATATGTTTAGTAGCAAAGATAAAACGATTGAAAAAAATAAAGTTATGGAAAGAAACGTAATTGCAAAAAACACGACCATAGTTGGTGACATTAAATCTGAAGGAGATTTTAGAATTGATGGTACTTTAGAAGGAACATTAAAAACCAATGGTAGAGTTATAATTGGTATAGATGGTTTTATAAAAGGAAATGTAGAAGCAACAAATGCTGATATTGAAGGTAAGTTTTCTGGGCAACTTTTAGTCTCTAAAATACTTACTATGAAAACAACAGCTAATATTTCTGGAGACGTTACTATTGGTCAATTATCTGTAGAACCAGGAGCAGTTTTTAATGCAACTTGTTCTATGAAAGGAGTTATTAAAGAACTTAACCAAAAAAATGAGACACAAAAAACCTCAGAAAAAACCGCTTAATAAAGCGCTCCAACTTTCTGGAGCAGGTTTACAAATGGGGGCTACTATTTATCTAGGTTTTCTTTTAGGTAAATGGTTAGATAAAACTTTAGAAACTAACTTTTTAGAAGAAACAGTTACATTGCTTGCTATCTTTTTAGCAATGTATTCATTGATAAAACAAGCCAATAAGATTAATGATTAAAGCAATTTCTCTATACTCCTTCGTATTTTTTTCTTTATTTTTTTTAGGGCTGTTTTTACATGAAAACCTTATAGAAAAACAAGCCGTTATTTTACCTTTTTCATTAAGCAAAATTTACCTCTTTCACCTGGGGTTTTCCCTGTTGATTTGTGTCAATTTTAAATTATTTTCAACTGTTGATAAAGTTTTTGAACAACTAGGTTTTATCTATTTAGGCACACTTCTTTTAAAAATCGTGCTTTTCTGTGCAGTCTTTTACAAGTCCATCTTTACGGAAGAAAACCTAACACAAACAGCAAGATTATCTTTGTTTTTTCCGCTGATTATTTTTTTATTAACAGAGGCAATTTTTGTGGCAAAAGTTTTGAATAAAAAGGAATAAAAAAAAATATATTTAAAAAGGGTTTGTAGTTTTGAATTAAAGCGTATTTTTGCGCCGAATTTAGAAAGCGTATTTTAACAATGAGGATTGCACAAAAAACAATCAAGTTTCTTACAATAGCAATGATAGCTCTTTATACAGCTACAGGATTTGCATCGGCTACAGACAAAAAACACGACGACCAAAATGATGGTGGGCGTGTAAATACGAAACAAGAAGTAGAAGCTTACATTCTGCATCACATTAAAGATTCTCACGATTTTTCTTTATTTTCATACACGTCGGATGAAGGTGAAAGAAAACATTTTGGATTTCCTTTACCTGTGATTCTTTGGACAAGTGAAGGTTTAGTAACTTTTATGTCTTCAGAATTTCATCATAACGATGATGGTCATGTGATCGTAGAAAAAGGCGGATTAAAATTCGCAAAGATTCATTCTAAAATTTTTGAATTAGATACCGATGCTGCAACCGTTTCTTTTGATGAAGCGCACCATGCAACAAACGCACACAAAACATTAGATTTTTCAATTACTAAAAGTGCTTTTGGTTTAATTGTTATCGGTTTGTTAATGCTTTTATGGTTTTCTAAATTAGCAAGACAATACAAAACAAAGAAAGTACCTACCGGTTTTGGTAGAATTCTAGAACCATTGGTTTTATATGTTCGTGATGAAATCGCAAGACCAAATATTGGTGAAAAACATTACAGAAGATTTACAGGGTATTTATTAACAGTATTCTTCTTTATTTGGATTTTAAATCTTGCAGGATTAACTCCTTTAGGATTTAACGTAACAGGTCAATTAGCAGTAACAGGTTGTTTGGCAATCTTTACATTGGTAATTTATACAGTAAGTGGTACAAAAGGATATTGGATGCACATGATTTGGATGCCAGGAGTTCCTATGTTAATTCGTCCAGTTTTAGCAATTATAGAATTAGCTGGAGCTTTAATAATTAAACCATTTTCATTATTAGTACGTTTGTTCGCAAACATTTCAGCAGGTCATATTGTGGTAATGAGCTTAATTGCAATTATGTTTACACTTAAAGAATCTTTAGGGATTGTTGGTGCAACAGGATTGTCTTTAGTATTATCATTTTTTATAACATTAATTGAGGTTTTAGTGGCTTTTTTACAAGCATATATCTTTACAATGCTTTCTGCATTGTTTATTGGTATGGCTGTAGCAGATCACTCAGAGGCTCATTAATAAAAATTTGTTTAATTTAATATAAATACAATTATTATGTACAATTTAATTGGAGCAGGATTAATCGTAATCGGAGCAGGAATTGGTTTAGGTCAAATTGGTGGTAAAGCAATGGAAGGTATTGCTCGTCAACCAGAAGCAACTGGAAAAATTCAAACAGCAATGATTATTATCGCTGCATTATTAGAAGGTTTAGCATTTGGAGCATTATTCTTAGGAAAATAATCCAAACAAAAACAAAAAGCATATCTCTGTAACGGTTGGTTACAGAGTGTGTTTTTAAGATTAAACGAATCAAAACAAAAAAATAATTAGTTTATAGAATGGAAACTTTATTAAACGATTTTTCACCAGGATTATTTGTAGTGTCAACAATCTTATTATTAGCATTAATTGCATTAATGGTAAAATTTGCTTGGAAACCAATTTTAAATTCTTTGGAAGAAAGAGAATCAGGAATTGAAAATGCATTAGCAGCAGCAGAAAATGCTCGTAAAGAAATGCAAAATTTACATGCTGATAATGAAAGATTAGTAAAAGAAGCGAGAGCAGAGCGAGAAGAAATGATGAAAGAAGCAAGAGATATTAGTAATAATATCATTGCCGAAGCCAAAGAAGACGCTAAAGAAGTTACTATGAAATTAATAGAAAATGCACAAGCAGCAATTATTCAAGAAAAGCAAGCAGCAATTGCCGAATTGAAAAAGAATGTTGCCGAATTATCTATTGGTATCGCAGAATCAGTAATTAAAAGAGAATTATCTTCTAAGAAAGATCAACTAGAATTAGTTGAAGGTATCTTAAAAGAGGTTACTTTAAACTAAGTTAAGCATGAAAGACGCAAGAGCAGCAATACGTTATGCAAAAGCAATCTTAAATCTAGCTAAAGATTCTAAAGAAGAAACGGTCGTAAATGATGATATGTTATTCATCGTTTCAACAATTTCTGAAAATGATGAATTTGAGGTAATGTTAAGAAGCCCTATTGTTAAATCTTCTGATAAAATAAAAGTTTTAAACGCTTTGTTTGACGGTAAAGTAAACAATATTACGCTTGGCTTATTTCACTTATTAAAAGATAATAAGAGAATAGCAATGTTGCATTCTATTGCAAAGCAATATGCTATCATTTATGATTTTGATAAACATATGCAAGTTGCTAAAGTTACTACAGCAGTACCTTTAACCGAAGAAATAGAAGCAAAGATTTTAGCAAAAATAGTTGCTTTAACAGGTAAGGAAGCAAACTTAGAAAATGTAGTAAATGAATCGATCTTAGGTGGGTTTATTTTACGTGTTGGAGATGTGCAATATGACGCAAGTATCTCTAATTATTTAAACGAATTGAAAAAGGAATTTGACAACAGTCATTACATTCCAAAAATTTAATAATACATCAAATTATAAAAGATGGCAAGTATTAAACCAGCTGAAGTATCAGCAATTTTAAAGCAACAGTTAACAAATTTTGAAGCAAAAGCAACTTTAAATGAAGTAGGAACTGTTTTACAAGTAGGAGATGGAATTGCTCGTGTTTACGGTCTTTCTAATGTTCAATATGGAGAATTAGTAGAATTCGACAATGGACTAGAAGGTATTGTATTAAACTTAGAAGAAGATAATGCAGGTGTTGTATTATTAGGAGCTTCAACTTCTATTAGAGAAGGTTCAACAGTAAAACGTACAGAACGTATTGCTTCTTTAAGAGCAGGTGAAGGCGTTGTTGGACGTGTGGTAGATACTTTAGGAATTCCTATTGATGGTAAAGGACCAATAACTGGTAAAACTTACGAAATGCCTTTAGAGCGTAGAGCTCCTGGAGTTATTTTTAGAGAACCAGTAACTGAACCTTTACAAACTGGAATTAAGGCAATTGATGCTATGATTCCTGTAGGAAGAGGTCAACGTGAGTTAATCATTGGAGATCGTCAAACAGGTAAATCTACAGTTGCTATTGATACGATTTTAAATCAAAAAGAATTTTACGATGCTGGGGAACCAGTATATTGTATTTATGTAGCTATTGGTCAAAAAGCTTCTACTGTTGCAGCAATTGCAAACATGTTAGAAGAAAAAGGCGCAATGGCTTATACTACAATTGTAGCAGCAAATGCATCAGATCCTGCAGCAATGCAAGTTTATGCACCATTTGCAGGAGCAGCAATTGGAGAATTTTTTAGAGATACAGGTAGACCAGCTTTAATTGTATTTGATGATTTATCAAAACAAGCAGTTGCATACCGTGAAATTTCTTTATTATTAAGAAGACCTCCAGGACGTGAGGCGTATCCTGGTGATGTATTTTATTTACACTCAAGATTATTGGAACGTGCTGCAAAACTTATTAATGATGATAAGATTGCAAGTGAAATGAACGATTTACCAGATTCTTTAAAAGGAATTGTAAAAGGTGGAGGTTCTTTAACTGCATTGCCAATTATTGAAACTCAAGCAGGAGATGTATCAGCATATATTCCAACAAACGTAATTTCGATTACTGATGGACAAATTTTCTTAGATGGAGATTTATTTAACTCTGGTGTTCGTCCAGCAATTAACGTAGGTATTTCTGTATCTCGTGTTGGTGGTAACGCTCAGATTAAAGCAATGAAAAAAGTATCTGGTACTTTAAAATTAGATCAAGCTCAATATCGTGAATTAGAAGCGTTTGCAAAGTTTGGTTCTGATTTAGATGCTGCAACTATGAATGTAATTTCTAAAGGACAACGTAATGTTGAAATTTTGAAACAAGCTCAGAATGATCCTTTTTCAGTAGAAGATCAAATTGCAATTATCTATGTAGGTTCTAAGAACTTATTAAAAAATGTTCCTGTAAACCAAGTAAAGAAATTCGAGAAAGATTATATCGATTACTTAAACGCAAAACATAGAGATACTTTAGATGTATTGAAATCTGGTAAATTAACACCAGAAGCAATTGCCGTATTAGAAGCAGCAGCTAAAGAGATTTCTACTCACTTTGCATAAAAAATAGTTGTCATTCCCGCGAAAGCGGGAATCTCAAAATTCCAATAGAATGGCAAACTTAAAAGAAATACGTAATAGAATTACCTCTATTAAATCGACAATGCAGATTACATCTGCCATGAAAATGGTATCTGCTGCAAAGTTGAAAAAAGCACAAGATGCAATTACGGCAATGAGACCGTATTCATCTAAACTAACTGAATTGTTGCAAAATTTAAGTGCAACTTTAGATAGTGACGCTGGTGGAACATATTCAACTCAAAGAGAAGTTTCTAAAGTTTTATTAGTTGCAGTAACATCAAACAGAGGTTTATGTGGTGGTTTTAATTCATCTATAACCAAAGCAGTTGTTAGAACAATTAATGAAAAATATTCAGATGCTTCAGTAGATATATTTGCTATTGGTAAAAAAGGAGCTGACGTTTTATCTAAAACACTTAACATTGTTACTAGAAAAAACGACATTTTTGACGATTTAACTTTCGATAATACTGCAGCTATTGCAGAGGAATTGATGGATTTATACGTTGATGGTAGTTATGATAAAATTGAATTGGTTTACAATCAATTTAAAAATGCAGCAACTCAAATACCACAAGTAGAACAGTTTTTACCAATAAAACCTATTGAAGGTGGAGATGCAGCAGCAGTAAATTCTGATTATATTTTTGAACCATCTAAAGAAGAAATAGTATTAGCATTAATACCAAAATCTTTAAAGACTCAATTATATAAAGCAATTAGAGATAGTTTTGCTTCTGAACATGGAGCACGTATGACTGCAATGCACAAAGCAACAGACAATGCAACTGACTTAAGAGATGATTTGTTATTAACATACAACAAAGCACGTCAAGCAGCAATTACAAACGAAATTCTTGAAATTGTTGGTGGTGCGGAAGCATTGAAAAATTAGACGTAGCTTTTAGCGAAGTCAAATTTCAAAAGGTGCGGAAGCATTGAAAAACTAGAAAAACATATTTTTTTATATTGAAAGCGAACCAATTTGGTTCGCTTTTTTTATTTGTTAAAACCTGGATTGATGCGCATCAATAAAAAGCGTACCCAAATTTATTTTAAGACTAAATGATAACACAAAAAGAACAGTGATGCTGTTCATTTTGTTAAAACTGATTAATTAATCAGGCGGATTTTATACCTTGGCATAACAATTGAAATTGATTAAAGAAAAATAAAAAGATGAAGACAATGAAAATTATATTGGCGCTCGTAATAATGGTTAGTTTTACAAAGTGTGGAAGTACAGAATTCATTGAAAACCCACCATTTAAAATTACATCAGCAACTTATAATCATTGGATTGGTGGCGTACCAGGCGTTAGTGGTACAAACGTAACAATTATCTATACAGCAGATTCTAATGTTACTTTCGATAGTATTTACTTTTTAAAAAGAAGTCAAAAATTAGAGTTAAGAGAAAGCAAAGGCATAAAATTAATGATGGGATATTTTAAAAATGAAAACCCAAGTGAGAAACCGGATCGTATTTTACATGTTGTTGCTGAAAAGGAAATGGGAAATAAACCTCCTGCATTAAACAATTTTCCTTTTGATTTAAAAGAAGATGAAGCCGTTATTAGTTATCAAAAAGGAAGTAAAACAAAATACTTTAAGATAACATCACTTAAGAGTGTTCAAGCTGAGTTTTTATATTAAACATTTAAACGATATGTAATCAAATAGTTAATCCATTCTTTTAGAATGGATTTTTTTTTGGCACACATTTTGAATATTCATAAGCAACACCATAAAACACAAGCTTATGAAATTTATAAAACTACTTTTCGCAATTATTATAACAGGAATACTTTTAAGTTCTTGTACTGCCCTTTTTGATGACTCACATTATGAGTATACTCCAACTTTGGAAGATGTGGTGTCAGAATATGATTTATGGTATGTAGATTATCACAGAACTTCTGGAAGTGGCGACATACCTTACGTTTCTAGAGCGTTTACATTATCATTTATAAACGGAACATTATATGCAAACAACAATATTGCAGATATTGGTAGAACAGGGAATGGTTTAGGGATAGATGTTGGGAGTTACACTTCGTATAATGGATTATTAGAAACCAATCATGATTTAGATGGTACCAACGATTTTGAAGTATCTATGATCTCTAATAATGAAATAAGATTGTATAACTACAGAGAAAATGTAAGCTACTATTTAGTAGGGTACACGACTCGAAATTTTGATTATGATAAATTATTTTATGAAAATATAGAGTATTTTTTACAAGAATATATTGCGTGGGAAAAATCGGATGCTGTTGGAGGTACACTAAATACGTTTGATGAAGAAAATTATTTAGCCTTTACCCCAGAAAATATAACAACATTTTATAGCTCCCAAGATGGGTTTGGTACAGATATTGATACTATAGATTGGAGTTACGTTGGAGGGTATGAAGTGTATGATGTAACAGGTTATCAAGACCTGAAAATTTTAACACTTAATTATGATGGAGGAGATATAGAAGAATTCGAATTGAGCGTTTTGAATGATAGTAACATTCGTTTGTATCACTTAAACTCAGATACAACCTACGATTTTTCTGGAAGAGGGTTTGTACAGTTTTTAAAAGGTGAAAAAAATGTTAAAAACGCCAAACAAACTGTAAGGAACAATAATAGAAAGCGTACTAAGGTAGAAAGAAAGACAAAGATTAGAAGAAATTTAAAATAAGTTTGGTTAGTTGATTTTTGGTTGGTTATTTCTTAATAACCAATTGAAAGGAAATCCGCTCTGAGAAGGGCGGTTTTTTTTGTTCATAATTGATGAAAAAAATCATATTTTAAACAACAAACGAAACAACTTGTTTTTATACTTTTATGTCAAGTTGAGCATTGCTAAAAACAAAATATTTTTTTTGGTTGAAAGTAATGAACGAGGTTTGTGAGACCGAATTGTGAAACATCTTTCTCTTAAAATAAGTATTTGAAATAAATTATGAATAAAACAGCATTTATAACAGGAGCAACATCAGGAATTGGAAAAGCCACTGCAGAAATTTTCGCCAAAAAAAATATTAGGTTAATTCTCTGTGGTAGAAGAGCAGAAAGATTAGAAGAACTTCAAAAAGAATTAAGCAAACTAACAGAAGTCACAACTTTACAGTTTGATGTTTCTAAAAGAGCAGCAGTAGAAAATGCAATTAGTTCACTTCCAGAAAACTTTAAACAAATTGATATTTTAATCAATAATGCAGGGAATGCACACGGTTTATCAACCATACAAGATGGAGATATTGATGATTGGGATGCCATGATCGATATCAATGTAAAAGGGTTACTATATGTTTCTAAAGCAATCATTCCTCAAATGACAGAAAGAAACAATGGGTTTATTGTAAATATTGGCTCTATAGCTGCAAAAGAAGTCTATCCTAATGGAAATGTGTATTGTGCTTCAAAGCACGCTGTAAACGCTTTAAATAAAGCGATGCGAATAGATTTAAACAAACATAACATTCGTGTTTCTGCAATTCATCCAGGGGCAGTAGAAACTGAGTTTTCTGAAGTCCGTTTTAAAGGAGATACCCAAAAAGCAAAATCAGTGTATGCTGGCTATAAAGCTTTGCAGGCAGAAGATATTGCAGACATTATTCATTTTGTGGTTACACGTCCTTATCATGTAAATATTGAAGATTTAATAGTGTACCCAACCGCACAAGCAACTGCAACAATCATGAATAAAAATTAATCTGATTAACAAACGCCTTTTAATTAAAAACCTACTTTCTCATAATAATGAGAATAGTTTTTATGCTAAAAAACAATAAATTATATAATGTGTTGCAACTGGTTTTATTCTTTTGTTATTCGCATGAGTTAAATTCCGTAACGTAATTTATAATTCTTTTTTTTGAACGTTTTATTTTTATGTTAAACAATCCAAACCTAACTTTTAGCGAGTCAAAAGTTGGGCTATTTCTTTGCGCTCCCTTAAAAGTTAGTTTAATTATTTTTTTACCCCATTTATGAGATTGTTTTTCCGACCATATACGAGGTTTAGGTGTAGCTGAATTGAAGGGAGGTAATACACACCTATGGTTTAGATTCGTTAATCCTAATAGCAAGTTTTTCTTCAAAAAGTTGTGAATATTAATACCAACAAATTATATCTCCATATTCATTAGTGACTATGTCTTGAGAGTCATTTATTATTAATTTGTTATGTTTTGAATTAGGGTTGTTAACTCTTCAGTAGTTCCATAATCTACATCAACATTAAAAATATCGTCACCTAAAACTGTAATAGGTAAACTTCCAAACTTTAAATAACTATCTGCATCTACAGTTATAGCTATTAGTGTTGCATTTAAACCTGTTGGTATAGAGTTTTCGTAGGTTTTTAAAGCAGTCATAGTATCATTTAATGATGTAATCATAATTACAGAAGGGAAATCATCTATTACCATCCAAACAACAGTTGATGAATAATCAGTAACACCAGACACCTCAACCTCAAACTGTGTAGGAGTGTCTCCAGTCATATCATATAAAACATCACAATTTGAAAGTCCTTGTTCTAAGCCAAAAATATTAAAAATACCGTCATCCATCCAAGCTTCATTGTTACCTGGACCAAGATCCCAGTTTACTATTTCTCTTCCATCAACTATACTTGATTCTCCTTGATAATATTGCATTTGGTTTTCATAGCCTGTTATATCTGTTAGTACTGGTATTTGAGCATGAACATTCCATGGATTCACATTCACACTTGAGCCGTTTTCATCTTCAAAAGTTAAATTAAAACTTCCGCCAGTAACTAATATTTGATTGGTAGAACTTGTTTGTGCATTAGCGAATAACATATCTTCAAGTGTCAAATGCTCTCTTAATTTAACTGTTATTGGTGTTAATATTATATTGCTATTATCATCTGTAAATGCGTTTGCTGCAATTGAAATTATTGTGCCATCCGTTCCAGTTACTGTTTGACTAGTTGTAGGATCTATTGTAAAAGCTTGTGTATTCGGTTTTAATACTTGTACTAAATCACTTAAAGATGAATATGTGTCTGCATTAATTGTTACAGGGTTATTGTCATCATCGTTTTTACAATTAAATAATAAAACTGAAAACGAAATACAAATTAGTAGTATTCTAATGTTTATTTTTTTCATAATTTTTTTAATGTTTATATTTTTAATAAGATACATAAAAAGCAAAAAGGTTACGAGAAAAAATCCTTGCTAGTAATTTGGGTTATTCTATAATTTCGTAGTCAATACTTAGTTTTCGCAGCGCTCTTAAACCAGAACCCGCGTTTTTATCTTCTAACTCAATGTCTACAGCATCTCCTTCTAAGAGTATACTTGTAAGTTCATTAGATAATGATTCATTAATACTAAGCGAAATTTCTGCAATACATTTGGCAATCGCTCTTTTATCTGGTCGTTGAGCATCACAAGATAATAAGTTTAGTTTCATAATAATGATAATTTATAGATGCAATATACTAAAGTTGAAGCGCTATTCTCTTATTTTGTACTTATACTTTTTGTAAGTAAACCCTTTTAAAAAAGAAATATCAATCGTTAAAGGAGCTGTTTTATCAGAGGATTTAAACACAAAAAAAACCCACTCAATTGAGTGGGTTTTCGATATTTCTAATTACTAGATTTTATAAGTCAAACTTAATTCCTTGCGCTAAAGGCAATTCATCAGAATAATTTACAGTGTTTGTTTGTCTTCTCATGTATACTTTCCAAGCATCAGATCCAGACTCACGTCCACCACCTGTTTCTTTTTCACCACCAAAAGCACCACCAATTTCAGCACCAGAAGTTCCGATGTTTACATTTGCGATACCACAATCAGAACCAGCGTATGATAAGAACTTTTCAGCCTCTTTTAATTCATTGGTCATAATTGCAGAAGATAATCCTTGAGCAACACCATTTTGTTGTTCAATAGCATTTTCTACTTCTCCAGAATATTTCATTAAATATAAAATAGGGGCAAAAGTTTCGTGTTGTACAATTTCGAAATGGTTTTCTGCTTCAATAATAGCTGGTTTTACGTAGCATCCGCTTTCGTAACCTTCACCTTCTAAAACACCACCTTCAACCAATACATTTCCACCTTCAGCTTTTGCTTTTTCAATAGCAGCTAAATATGTGTTTACAGAATCATGATCAATTAACGGTCCGATATGATTTTTTTCATCTAAAGGATTTCCAATCGTTAATTGCCCGTAAGCACCAACGATAGCATCTCTTACTTTATCGTAAACAGATTCGTGAATAATTAATCTTCTAGTAGAAGTACAACGTTGTCCACAAGTTCCTACAGCACCAAATACAGCACCAGGAACAACTACTTTTAAATCTGCAGTTGGTGTAATAATAATTGCATTGTTACCACCTAATTCTAATAAAGATTTTCCGAAACGTTGTGCAACAGTTGCTCCAACAATTCTTCCCATTCTTGTAGATCCAGTAGCAGAAACTAAAGGAATACGAGTATCAGTCGTCATCATTTCACCAACTTTGTAATCTCCGTTGATAATACAAGAAATTCCTTCTGGTAAATTATTTTCTTTTAAAACAGCAGTAATAATGTTTTGACAAGCAACAGAACACAAAGGTGCTTTTTCAGAACCTTTCCACACACAAACGTCACCACAAATCCAAGCTAAAGCTGTATTCCAAGCCCAAACAGCAACTGGAAAGTTAAATGCAGAGATAATACCAACAACACCAATTGGATGCCATTGCTCTCTCATAACGTGTCCAGGTCTTTCTGAAGGAATTGTTTGTCCGTTTAATTGTCTTGATAAACCAACAGCAAAATCACAGATATCGATCATTTCTTGAACTTCCCCGTATCCTTCTTGTAAAGATTTACCCATTTCGTAAGAAACTAATTTTCCTAAAGGTTCTTTTAGCTCTCTTAATTTGTTTCCAAATTGACGAACAATTTCCCCTCTTTGTGGAGCAGGCATATTTCTGAATGTTTTATATGCACCAGTAGCCGTTTCCATTACTCTTTCGAAGTCTTCTTTTGAAGTCGCTTTTACTTTTCCAATCAGTTTTCCATCAACTGGAGAATAACTTTCTATAATCTCTCCATTAGAGAAATTATTAGAACCTGTTGAAGTTCCTTCATTTATATCTTTTAACCCTAATTCTTTTAAGGCGTCTTTTATTCCAAAGTCTGTCATTTTGCAGTTCCGTTTTTATTGTTTAGATTCGAGGAGCAAATTTACGAATAATTTCAGACATACATATATTTAACAAAAACAATGTTAATTGTTTATTTTTAAACACAATAATAATGAAAAAACACCTTCTTATTTTATCCTTTTTAATCGTTTTATTAGGATGTAAAAACGAAACAACGTCATCATCCGAAGAAAAAAAAGCAGCAACAAAGCAAAATGAATTTGCCATTATAATTCATGGTGGAGCTGGTACTATTTTAAAGAAAAATATGTCTAAAGAAAAAGAAGCTGCCTACAAAACGAAACTAGAAGAAGCTATTAAAGTTGGTCATGCTATTTTGAAGAATGGAGGAACGAGTCAAGATGCTGTGTTAAAAACAATTCAAGTAATGGAAGAATCGCCATTATTTAATGCAGGAAAAGGAGCTGTTTTTACACATGAAGAAACGAATGAATTAGATGCCTCTTTTATGGATGGGAAAACGTTAAATGCTGGTGCAGTTGCGGGAGTTACAAACGTAAAAAGTCCTATAGAGTTAGCAATAAAAATTATGACAGATTCAGATCATGTAATGCTTTCTGGAAAAGGAGCATCCATTTTCGCTAAAGAAAAAGGGTTGGAAATTGTAGACCCAAGTTATTTTTATACAGAAAGGCGTTTTAAATCGCTTCAAAGAATAAAAGACAGGGCAAAAACGGAGTTAGATCACGATGATAAGAAAGCAGCCTTTTACGATACTGATATTAAAAACAGTAAATTCGGAACAGTAGGTTGTGTGGCTTTAGATAAGAATGGAAATATCTCGGCAGGAACATCAACCGGAGGAATGACGAACAAACGTTGGGGAAGAATTGGAGATACACCAATTATTGGTTCTGGCACGTATGCAAATAATACAACTTGTGGGGTTTCTTCAACTGGATGGGGAGAATATTTTATCAGAGGTCAGATTGCGTATGATATTTCTGCACAAATGGAATATCAACAAAAAACGTTAAAGGAAGCAACATCAGATGTGATTCAGAATAAGTTAACAAAACTTGGCGGAACTGGTGGTGTCGTCGCTTTAGATAAAAATGGAAATATGTCTTTTGAGTTTAATACCGCAGGAATGTATAGAGCTTCTATGAATGATAAAGACGAGTTAGTTGTAAAAATTTACAAAGAATAAGATACCTGAATTTATGAAAAGGTACGTTTTATAAAATCGGTACTGAACCCTCCAATTAAATGAGTTCTTCTAGTTCGAGAACTCTAATTTACAGGAACAATTACTTCTTCAAAAATATTTTCTCCATCACTATCTTTTCCTATCCAAAATTTAAATAGATAATCTTCTTCTTGCCTCGCTGTAACCAAAAGATTAAATTCTGCTGTAATAAGTGCTTCTGTGCAATAGGTATCTAATTCTTTTATAGCGCTTATTGCAACGATTCTAGTGCTGTCTCTATATTGGTAATAAACATCATTAAAATAGTAACAACTATTTGGTAATGTGTACTTTAATTTTAAAGTATCCGTTTCTCCAAAAGTGAAACTTACAGGAGCAGTAATCTCGTCTATAGGAACGAAAGTATATTCAAAATCGATAACGTCATTGTCTGAACAAGAAAGTAAAACAATAGATGTAAAAACTACTAATAATATTTTTTTCATAATTTTAACTTAATATGTTAGAGGTGGATATTCATTGTTACATTCAACACCTTTTGGCTCATTTACGACTGAACAATCAGACGTAATCCCATTTAATATTGAATTTTTTTCTGCTCTTGAGATCCACCACAAGCTTTAGAAACGTAAGCTATAAATGTCAAATTTACAGCGTCATTACAGGGTGCAAGGTAAGCTAAATCCGTAATTCTATCAAATAAACTCATCAAATTCTCACCCTCTTCTTCTTGCATTGAACATTCCCTTTTTAAGACCAATTCATTTTCTGTAAGTGAAATAATTCTCCATTGATAACTGTTAGGATAAGAGGTTGTTGTAATGTTAATTAGAGGAGTTTTTTGATGGATTATCAGTACAATAAACTAAAGCCAAAAGCACAAACAAGATTTTATAATTGATTATTTATTTATAAGATGCAAAAAGAACTAAAAGGTTGCGTCTAATAATCTTATTTTTGTAAAATCGTATGCAAGAAACTATTTTTAATATAAAATCTGAAGCGCAATTTACTGAAATTGCAATCGCTGTTTTTAAACATCAATTTAAAAACAATAAAGTATATCGTTCTTTTTGCGATTTAATTAATAAGCATCCTTCGGATGTTACAGAAGTTGAACAAATTCCTTTTCTACCCATTCAGTTTTTTAAGACAAGAGAAGTTCTTTCAGCAGTAGAAGAAATTGATGAAATTTTTACAAGTTCTGGAACAACAGGAAGTATTACGAGTAAACATTTTGTAACAGATATTAACCTTTATAAAGAAAGTTATTTAAAAGGATTTGCGCACTTTTATGGAAATATTGAAGAGTATGTTGTCTTAGCATTATTACCAAATTATTTGGAGAGAAATGGCTCTTCTTTGGTTTTTATGGTGGATGATTTAATCGCGAAATCTAAAAACGCTGAAAGCGGATTTTACTTAAATAATATTGATGAATTAACAAAAAAACTCATCAAACTTGAAGAAAAAGGACAAAAAATAGTATTAATAGGCGTTTCTTTTGCCTTGTTAGATTTGATTGAAAAACACCAATTCAATCTTAAAAACACCATAGTGATGGAAACTGGTGGCATGAAAGGAAGAAGAAAAGAATTGATTCGAAATGAGTTACATCAATTATTACAAGAGGGTTTTGGAGTTGATAAAATTCATTCAGAATACGGAATGACAGAACTCTTAAGTCAAGCATATTCTAAAGGAAATGGAGTTTTTGAAACACCTCCTTGGATGAAAATTTTAGCAAGAGATACAGAAGATGCATTAACCATTTTGCCAAGAGGAAAAGCAGGGGGAATCAATGTAATTGATTTGGCAAACTATAATTCTTGCTCATTTATTGCCACTCAAGATTTAGGAAAAGTACACGAAAATGAAACCTTTGAAATTATTGGTCGTTTTGATAATTCTGATATTAGAGGGTGTAATTTAATGGTGTTGTAATATGGAGCCAAGAATTGAAACCTTAAAAGAAAAGAAGCTTATTGGAATGAACCAAATAATGAGTTTAACCAATAACTTAACAGGGAAACTCTGGAGTGAATTTTCCCCAAGAATTCATGAAATAAAACACAAAGTTTCTAGCGAAAAAATTTCATTGCAAGTTTTCGATTCTTCGTGGCACTTAAATTTTAATCCAAATAATGATTTTGTAAAATGGGCAACGATAGAGGTAAAAGAGCTTGAGGATATTCCAAATAAAATGGAGTCATTTATTTTATACGGAGGGTTATATGCGGTATTTGATTATAAAGGATCAAGTGTTGATAATCGTATTTTTCAATACATCTATATGAATTGGATTCCTAATTCTGAATATCAATTGGATAACAGACCGCATTTTGAAGTGTTAGGAGAAAAATATAGAAATAATGATCCAACTTCAGAAGAGGAAATATGGATTCCGATAAAGATTAAGTAACATTTTTGTAATCAAAACTATTTTTGATAAAACATATAAAAGCCAGCGATTTAGCTGGCTTTTATATGTTTATAAGAATAAGATTTTACTCAACATTCAGTAAATAATATGTTTTTTTACCTCTTTGTAACAACACATATTTATTGGCAATTAAATCTTCTGCAGTAATCATAAAATCTTCTTTTACTTTTACTTTATTTACAGAAATAGCATTTTCTTTTAAAGCTCTTCTTGCGTCTCCATTAGAACTTAAAAAGTTTGTTTTTGCAGATAAAGCACCAATCATATCTAAACCTTCAGCAAAATCAGCAGCTGAAATTGTCGCCTGAGGAACTCCGTCAAACACATCTAAAAATGTTTGTTCATCTAAAGATTTTAAATCTTCAGAAGTAGATTTTCCAAATAAAATATTAGAAGCAGCAATTGCTTTTTCATATTCATCTTTTCCATGAACTAAAACAGTAACTTCTTCTCCTAAACGTTTTTGTAAAACGCGTAAGTGAGGTGTTTCTTTATGTTCTTCAATTAAAGAATTGATTGTTTCTTGGTCTAAAAATGTAAATATTTTTATATATTTTTCTGCATCATCATCAGAAGTATTTAACCAATATTGATAAAATTTATAAGAAGAGGTTCTTTTAGCATCTAACCAAACATTTCCTCCTTCAGACTTTCCGAATTTAGAACCATCAGATTTTGTGATTAAAGGACAGGTAATTGCATATCCTTTTCCGCCACCAATTCTTCTAATTAATTCTGTTCCTGTGGTAATATTTCCCCATTGATCAGAACCTCCCATTTGAATCGTCGTCGCATTTTCTCTAAATAAATGTAGAAAATCATAGCCTTGCACCATTTGATACGTAAACTCTGTAAAAGACATTCCGTCTTTAGATTCAGCGCTAATTCTGTTTTTAACAGAATCTTTTGCCATCATATAATTTACGGTAATGTGTTTACCCACATCTCTAATAAATTCTAAGAATGAAATATTTTTCATCCAATCGTAATTATTTACTAGAATTGCGGCATTTTTTTCATCCGAAGTAAAGTCTAAAAAATGACCTAATTGTGCTTTTACACATTCTTGA